>Ga0247608_10002682_pt1 | contig 21725 bp, 15 predicted proteins | sample 176DNAGHGlowgp2_FD_193490 | JGI IMG/M metagenome (GOLD analysis project Ga0247608, IMG submission 193490) | Sheep rumen microbial communities from Palmerston North, Manawatu-Wanganui, New Zealand - 1766 DNA GHGlow gp2 | ecosystem: Host-associated > Mammals > Digestive system > Stomach > Rumen ...
CAGCGTAACGCATGATGAGCGTATTGAGCGTAGCGTTGTCAGGATAGGCAAAGAACACTGGCTCGATGTTGGCGTTGTTCACACGCACGTGCTTCATACGGTCTTCTTCCTTATCGCGACGGGTCAGCTCATGCTTCTTGATACGACCTGCCATATAGTCGTCGGTATGGGCGCATACCACCAGACCATACTGAGTCTTACCATTCATGGTCTGCGCATAAATGTAATAATGTTCCTGCGCATCCTGCACCAACCAACCTTTGTCCTGAAACTTTTGGAAGTTTTCGGCAGCCTTCTCGTAGACGCGCGGGTCGTACTCGCTGGTGCCTACGGGGAAGTCAATCTCGGGCTTGATGATGTGATAGAGACTCTTTTCGTTGTCGCCAGCTTCGGCGCGTGCCTCCTCTGAGTCGAGCACGTCGTAAGGGCGGCTCTCCACCTGTTCTACTAAGTCTTTCGGTGGACGAATACCCTTAAAAGGTTTGATAATTGCCATGATTCTATTATAAGTTTTCTTTGATTTTTGCAATGAGTTCTGCGTACTCTGCATCTGAAAGATACACCTTGCCTGGATTCATCTGGAACGTGCCGCCGTAGTCGGGGCCGTCAACATATTTCGGAGCCAGATGGAAATGGAGGTGCGAGAGTTTGTCGCTGTAGGCACCATAGTTGATTTTCTCGGGATTGAAAGCCTTCTGCATGGCACGTGTCACGCGAGCCACATCGGCCATAAAGGCGTTGCGGTCTTCGTCCGACAACTCGTTCAGGTCGTTCACATGGTCCTTGTAGGCCACGAGGCAACGTCCGCGATAGGTTTGCTCTTTAAATAAGAACGCACGGGATACTGAGAGTTGTGCAAACTCAATCATCAGATTGTGAAGGGTCTCATTGTTAGTGCAATACAAGCACTCTTTAGGATCACTTTTCATATTCGTAAATTCTTAACTCTTAATTCTTAATTCTTAACTATCTTGCTGCAACGTATTTGTGCAGGGTCTTGCGGACGGCACCGGGGCCGGCGTACAGTTCCTTTACCATACCCTCAATCTGCTCGCCCAGACCAGCCTCGTAGAGGTCGAGTCCGAAGACATCCTTACGGGTATAGAGCTTTTTTAGCGGGCTCCAGTCCTGATCGGGCTTGCCGATTTCCAACGGTGCGACGATGGCCTGCAATTCTGCGAGCATGGGGTCTGGAGAGGGCTCAAAGGCTGTACCGTCATCCTTGATACCCTTGAGATAGCGGGCATAGCCAGCCAGCGTGAGGGGAATCAGTACGAGATTCGACATGTCCAGTCCGCGGGCAATATATTTCTTCAGTGTCTCGCCGAAACGGATGGGCAGCTTCTGGCTGGTGTCCATCGCGATACGCTGGGGAGCATCGGGCATGAACGGATTGGGCAGACGACGGTTGATGACAGCACCGATGAACTCGTAGGGGTTCAGCACGCCTGGGTCAACGACAACGGGCATAGCCTCCATGTAACCGATTTTCTGGATAAATGGGCGCAGGTCTTCGTCGGCCATTTCGGCACTGATGAGCGTATAGCCCAGCATACAGCCGTAGATAGACATAGCGGTATGCAGGGGATTCAGACAGGTGGTCACCTTCATGGTCTCAACCTTGTCTACGGTCTCACGAGTCGTATAGAGGGCACCGCCCAAGTCGAGTGGGGGACGACCATTGGTGTAGTTGTCCTCGATGACCAGATACTGCACCTCCTCGGCATTGACGAAGGGAGCGGTAAAGGTGTGCTTTTCAGTCTCGATATAGTCGTTGTCCTCAAAGCCGTCGGCAGCCAACAGCTCCTTCACCTTCTCGTGGGGACGGGGTGTAATCTTGTCTATCATCGACCAGGGGAAGGTAATCTTCTTCTCGTTCTTCAAGTAAGCTAAGAATGTTTCGGGCACTAGTCCGTCCTTCACCCAGCGCTCGGCGTAGGCAAAGATGCCTGCCTTTACCTTGTCACCGTTATGCGAGCAGTTGTCCATCGACTGTACGGTGAGAGGCAGTTCGCCTGCCTTGAAACGCTCGAACAACAGTGCGCATACCTTACCCATAGCAAACATCGGACTCATGCCGCGAGCCAAGTCTGCCTCGTTGAAGGTATAGCCCTTCTCGGTGATGGTGAACGAAATCATCTGTAGTGATGGGTTCTTGAATATTTCAATAAGACGCTGCCAGTCAGAGAATTGAGGGTCTGCCTTTAAAGCTTCTGTTACGCTGGCAATTACCTTCTTCTCAATAGTTCCAGTCGACTGCAAACTTACCAAAAGCGACAAGTTGTTGTAAGGTGCATAGGCCTTGTCAATGACCTCGAAGTCGAAAGTCTCGGCTACAATGACGCCGCGGTCGTACTTGCCGGTGTTCAGCGCATCGTTCAAGATGGCAGCAGGAAACGCACGGAAGATATTTCCACCACCGAAATGTACCCATGTAGGCTCCTTAGCCGTCTTCTCACGCAACTTAGCAATATCAAACTTGGGTAGCTCATAACCTTTGGCTTCCCACTCTGCGGCATTCAGCTGGCCGCTCAGAATTTCGTTTAGCTTCATAATATAATAAGTAATGTTGTTGTTATTGTCTGCAAAGGTAGTGAAAAAAATCGATGCAACCAAAGAAAAAGCAAAAGAAAAATATCTATTTTTTCTTTGTATTTCGCTCGATTTGCACTACCTTTGCACTCGAAAGCAGTGCAACGGTCTGTCGCTGGCGTGCAAATGCATGCGAGAGGAAAGTCCGGGCAGCACAGGACGCTCCACTGGTGAAAGTGCCAGCTGTTGGTGACAGCAGGATACGGGAGAAGAAAACAACCGCCCATACGTGGGTAAGGGTGAGAAGGTGTGTGTAAGAGACCACCAGCCTACGGGTGATCGTAGGGCTGTTCCGTCTGAAGGCTGCAAGTTCGCGTATACCATCGTCTGAGGGCTGTCCGTCCGAGTTCTTCGGAATACGATGGAGGGTAGAATGCTAGAGACGCGGGGTAACCTGCGTAGTAGATAAATGACAGACGCCCGCAAGGGTACAGAACCCGGCTTATAGGTGCACTGCTTTCTTTTTTTATTTAAGACTAGAATATAGAATTAAGAGTTGATGAAGCGGTTGATTCGATTTTTTCAGAAGGACATCTGGCGGATTAGTCGTGACGAGATGTCGCCAGTGAAGTTTTTGTGGGTTGAGGTGCTGAAGAAGCTGCTGCTGGCCATCAGATTCTTCACCGCCAAGCGAGTGATGCAAAAGGCTGCTGCGCTGACATATAGTACGCTTTTGGCAATCGTACCCATTATGGCGGTGGTATTTGCCATTGCCCGCGGCTTTGGTTACAACAAGTATATCGAAGTGTGGTTTAGAAGTGCCTTCGAGTCGCAACCGCAGGCTGCAGACATCATCATCGGTTTCGTAAACAGTTATCTGGTGCATACGCAGAGTGGTGTGTTTCTGGGTGTTGGCTTGATATTTATGCTCTATACGGTGTTGATGCTGGTGAGCAATGTAGAGGATGCCTTCAACGAGATTTGGCAGGTGAAGAAGCCAAGAAGCATTTTCCGTACGTTTACCGACTATTTGGCCATGTTCTTCATGTTTCCCATTATCATTGTGCTGACATCGGGTATTTCAATATTTATGGCAACAGTAGCCAATTCGCTGCCTAACTTCCTATTGTTGGGTCCATTTGTAAGACTACTCATCGATATGTTGCCTTACGTGTTGATGGCCGGTTTGTTTATAGCACTCTACATCTTTATGCCGAATACGCGTGTAAGACCAATCAGTGCGTTAGTGCCTGGTATCTTAGCCGGTATCGCGATGCAAGGACTCCAGATTTTCTATATCCATTCGCAGATGTTCCTGTCGAGCTATAACGCCATATATGGATCGTTTGCCGCCCTGCCTTTGTTCATGCTGTGGGTGCAAATATCGTGGACCATCTGTCTGTTTGGTGCTGAATTGTGCTATACGAACCAGAATCTGGACTACTACGATTATGATGCGAATACGGGCGAGATTAGCCATCGCTACAAACTATTGATGGCATCGCTGCTGATGAGCAAGATATGTCAGCGATTTGCCAAGGGACAGCGTGCATACAGCGCTTATGAACTGCGTGGTTTGACGAACATTCCCATACGTATTGTAAACGACTTGCTGTATGAGCTGATTGATGCGAAACTGCTGATAGAGATTAGTGGTGACGAGAAGGGCGAGACATCACGCTTCATGCCTGCTGAGGACATCAGCCATATGACGTACGGCATGATGGTAGACCGACTGGAGTCGAAGGGCCGATGGAAGATTGAACTTGACGTGAGTGAACTGTTCAAAGGCCAGTGGGCAAAGGCTATTGAACTACGCAGCGAGTATCTGCGTGGTGCTAGGGATATTAAACTGCAAGACCTTTGAACACAAAGATTAATCATTAAATTCGCTTCGCTCAGATTCAAGATTATACGCGGAAGCGAATATAGGTGCGATCGTCGAACGAATTGTTGTCGGGATGAAAGGCCTTTGTAGCCTGAAAGCGAGGACCAATGTTCAACGGGTCGCAATCACGCTGATGTTGAAGGGCAGCTTCGCTTTCGGCAAGGGTAGGACAAAGGAAAGGATAACCGTCGGAAGCTAGCACAATCTCCCAAGGGCGGAAGTCGAGGGTGATGACCTTGATATGGCGGGTGTCGATGGGGAAACCATCGACCACACTATAAGTAATGTTTTGATTACGCATGGTCTCAATCATGCGGGGAATGATGACAGGGCGGGCAGTATCGTCACGTAGCAGGTCGTCAATGGTTTTACCGTTGGCTAGCTGTCGCTCGACTTCCTCGGCACGCATCTTGGCCAGTTCGGCTTCGGCGGGTTTGGGATTGTCAATGAACTGATATTCAGCATCGACTTGTTCTCCGTCTATGAGCAGACACTGACAATCACCTATCATCCATATTTCGCGCTGCAGTCGGCTAAAGACGATAACGGAAGCAGTGAGGCGGTCCTCAGGATGTTCAGCCAAGCGGGGAAGCATGGACTTCTTGTAATGTTTACGAACGTAGGCCGTAACACCCTTCATGAACTGCGTGCAAGTAGACTCTTTAGGCATCTTGCGGATATAACGACTGATGAGCAACATCGCATAGCGTCCGTTGCTGTTGAACAGACTATGGCGATACTGCGATTTACTGGTGGAACCATCGATGACGGCTATAAAGTCATTTGTGACGACGATGCCGTCCTCGCTTTTCTTTCTGGGGTTCTTGGCTATGCTGTTTTGTTCGATTATTTTCATAGGGTTTGGGAGTATAAGGACACAACTCGCTAATGAGTTCCGGTCTACCGATACGTCGTAGACTTTGCTCGATGCCTCGGCGTTCCTCTGGTTTATACCAGAAGAAATACTGGCGTTGGGCCAACTTTTCTTGTTGGCTTTTAGCACTCTTGACAGGCTCAAGGGTATATGGGTCGTAGCCCGTGTACCACGTCTCAGTAGATACCGTCATGGGAGTTGGTGTGAAATCCTGAACTTGTTCGAGCTGGAAGTCGAGATGCTTGGTGATGACTGCCAACTCTGCCATATCGCCCTCTGTACACCCAGGATGGCTAGAGATGAAGTAGGGGATAATCTGCTGGTTGAGATGCTCCTCGCGATTGATGCGGTCGAAGATGTGCTTGAACTCGTGGAACTGCTGGAACGAAGGCTTTCGCATGAGTGCCAACACACGATCGGAGGTATGCTCTGGTGCTACCTTCAGTCGTCCGCTGACGTGATGTTTGATGAGTTCACGCGTGTACTCCATAGCAGCCTTGTTAGCCTTTTCGTCCTTACTACGATAAAGCAACAGGTCGTAGCGCACACCGCTGCCAATGAAACTCTTCTTGATACCTGGTAGGGCATCGACGGCACGATATATCTCAAGTAGTTTTGAATGGTCGGTATTTAGATTAGGACATATCTGAGGATTGATGCATGACGGTCGTTTACATTTCTCACAGGCATTGAGGTTACGTCCGTGCATGCCGTACATGTTGGCCGACGGACCACCTAAATCACTAAGATAACCTTTGAAATCGGGCATTTGCATGACCTGCTTCACCTCACGAAGTACGCTTTCCTTGGAACGGCATGCAATGAACTTGCCCTGATGGGCAGAGATAGTACAGAAGGCACAACCGCCAAAACAGCCACGATGTATGTTAATCGAAAACTTGATCATGTCGTAGGCAGGAATGCGCTTGTCCTTATATTTAATATGAGGTACGCGCGTGTAAGGCAAGTCGAACGAGGCATCAAGCTCTGCTGTAGTCATAGGGGGATAGGGAGGATTGACGACGACACACGTGCCCGACGGGTAACCATTTGGAGTCGTGGCAGACTTGAGTGGCTGGAGCAGGCGCTGTGCGTGCATCATGTTCGATTGTTCCTCGATATGGCGGAAGTTCTCGGCTTGGGAGCGTTTATTGCGTAAGCACTCTTCGTGTGAGTGCAACACGATATCGCCTTCTTGTGGTGTTACATCATCAGCGAGAAATACCGTCTGGGGAATATCACGAATATCTCCAATGGCAAAACCATCGGCAATACGTCGGGCCAATTCAACAATAGGTTTCTCACCCATGCCATAGATGAGAATATCAGCAGGCGCATCGCAAAGAATACAGGGACGCAACTTATCCTGCCAGTAGTCATAATGAGAGAGTCGGCGCAAAGAAGCTTCGATACCGCCTAGGACAATGGGAACATCGGGATAGAGTTGGCGTAGAATCTGTGAATAGACGATAGACGGATAGTCGGGACGTAGCCCGTGGCGACCGTCTGGACTATATGCATCCTCAGAACGTAGACGACGGTTGGCCGTATATTTGTTGACCATTGAGTCCATATTGCCGGGAGATACGGCAAAGAACAGACGCGGGCGTCCCAGTTTCTTGAAGTCGCGGAAATCACCATGCCAGTCGGGTTGGGGAACAATAGCCACACGATAGCCTGCAGCCTCAAGCGTTCGTCCGATGACGGCACTGGCAAAAGAAGGGTGATCGACATAAGCATCGGCTGAGAAGAGGATGATGTCAACCTCTTCCCAACCGCGTAGCTCCATCTCCTTCTTCGTCGTTGGGAGAAAATCCGTTAGTCTATACTCCAATGTTTAATATTTGTCTGTTAATTGAACGGTTGTCCCTGGAAGGCACGTTTGGTCATACCAAGATCGTCATTGCTTTGATTCTTCCAGTTGATAAAAAGCAGTACAAGCTGTTGCAAACCAAATGCCTTCATGTTACTATGATAAATGACGTCAAGACAAAGGTCAAGAAGACGCTTGTCTTTTCCTGCATCTGACTCAAGCATAGAGCGAATGTTGAGTTTTAGCTTGTCGAGCACCTGTTCGTCAACATAGCCATTAGAATCAATGAGATCGCGGAAGAGCTGGTAGTCCTCGATGGTTTGCAAATGCTCTTCACTGATTTCAATACTTCTAGTACCGGATGAGTTAGTTTGAATTTTGTACATAGTTTTGTTGGTTTAATTATTTAGTAAATAGTTTAAGATTCCTTGCATGATGGAGAAACGCTTCTGACGGTCTTTGATACATTCGAAGGGGAAACCCATAACAAACAGGCGCTCACATCCCTGCTTGTAGGCAATAGCCGCATCCTGTCCATCGGCATACTGCATGGCGGTGAAAGCGGGCTTGACGGGTTGCAGGATATCTACAGAAGTGGCTGCGTAATGGTTGGCATTAAGCTCGTTCCAATAGTTGAGCGTGATACCAAGACCCTTCACGGTGCCGGAGCCTGCTTGCGAACGACCAGCATAGCGGCACTTCAAAACGCTAGCCAGGAACTGCTGTTCGGTATCGGTAGTCATATCGCTTCCTACATAGGCACCGCTTACTAGTAGGGCACCACCATTCTGGCTGTACTTCTGAAGGGCTGTCTGAAGAAGCGATGTGAAGCTCTTGTAGTAGTTGAGGCTGTGTCCGTCGTTGCGCTCCAGTCCGAGCAAGAGGTCGACAGCTGCGTAGCGCGAGAGGTTGACCTTACCCGTTTCGATGGCCTCGTTGGAACAGCTGACAATGTTGTATTTGCGGGTAGCGGCAATGGCATCGGCGTGGGTGCGAACATAGTTGAAGTCGTTGCCTGCAATCAGCCGCCCCTGCAGTTCTTCGTCGCTATAGCCTAAACCACCGTTTTCATTACCCATCTGCGTGCGGTCGAAATTGATCTGACAGCCCACCCATCCGAGCGTAGGACCATAGGTAATGCCAGGATCCTCGTTAAGGTCGAAGCCTTGCTCCTCGTCATTATCACGAACGGCTGGTGAAGATACACGATGGAATCCGTTGACAATCATCACCGTCTTGGTGGCCTCAGGTTGGTAGTAGGCAGAGAGCACCTCTGTACAGAAACTTTCACCGCCACGATTGACAGCTGAAACACGGAAATGATAGGTCTGACCAGGTTCGAGCTTAACCTCGTACGAAGTCTTCTTAACATACGTCCCGTTATCGAAATCGGCATCGCCCATAGCGGTATAGAGCAGGTAGCCACTAGGCTTAGAAGTAGGCTCTTGTGGGTCGTTGACAGCATTCCAGCTGATATGGACGGTGTTCTTATCCTTGAACTCGATGCGGAAATTGTCGGGAGCCAATGGAGCGACGACAAACGATGTGCCGTGCTGATCGTTGATATAGCGCAGCAGCGTCTTATAGATAGAACGGGCCAGCGTAAATCGGAAGTTAGGATCCTGACCATAGCGCATATCAGGGAAACTCTGGTGTGACATGGTTTCAAGAATGGCGCTTGGTACCTCGGGAACACGCGACTCCGAATAGTTGCGGTCGTATAATTCGCGACGATTCCACGTGCTATACTTGTATTTTAAGTCTAGCACTTCGTTGCTGAGCAGCGCATCGGCCAGGTCGCGAGAAGCCATGCGTGAAATCCCAGCATTCAATTTACCTTCATTATGATTGGTGGTACAAATAGCCAATGCTCCCCATATGTCCTTCCCGTTCTTGAAATAGCCAGCATCGCTATGGATGGCTAACGACAGTTCGATGGGAATTTTCTGCCCCTCAAGGTTTGGCATATAACACGAACCACCACCAAGATAGTTGGTCATGAAAGAACGGACATTAATGTCGTCGGCATAGTCGTCAGTCCCCTGGCGTCCGCTATAAACAGAATAGGGCATACCGGCCCACTGTGCGTAGTAGCGCGCACCCTCAATAGCACGAGGCATGCCACTAGTCTGACCAAAGCGTTCGATGTTGCCCATACCGCCACCGAAACGGACGGCATCGGTAGTAACTATACCATTGTGACTACTTTGGTTGGTCAGCGTGACACGATTGAATTCGTTATATCCGGCATCAAATTCGAAAGTTCCCAGATAGACCCATGTGCCACCCCCCATCTGCTGGTTGACACGGAACTGCGTACATTCGCCTTTGTGCCAAACAGTATAGAGGGCATCGTCGACACTGTTAGGTAGGGACTGGTAGCTAACATAGACGGCATAACGTCCTGCCTTTCGGAAACGAGGCTGATAGGTCGCAACGGAATAGCGCTTGTTGCTGCTTGTGGTATTAGCCATGCGGGCTGTACCGGCCATAAAGGGATTCTCGTTGTCTTGATAGTTGCCTTCATGCATCATGAAGCCAGGTTGCGGTGTCGTCTGCCACTTACCATGTGCGGTGACTTCTATATAGTTATTTTTTGAACCGTCATTGTCGACGATAATCTCCTCTGTCTGCCAATCGCGTTCACGGGGGGTAAAGACAATAGCGCCAGCACGTTCCAGCATTGGAATGAGGTAGGGTACAACGATGGTCTGCGTGAATAGATCCTCAGTAGTACAAAATAACTTTGGGCGCTGCCAACGCCACTGAGAAGTCTTCTGATCGTAATAGCGCCCGTGACTGGCCCAGAGTGAGATGTGACGATTCTGCAGTCCATGTGTAGGATAGAATGGGGTAGAAACATTCTTTACCCAGGGCTTGCCATCGTAGTTGATATTACCCCATAAGCGTGATTTGTCGGCATTCTTCGATAGACGATTGGGGATAAGTTCCTCAATGGTCATGCCATTGGTAATGATGCTTACCTTATATTTATTATAAGGCTTTGGAAGTTCGCCCTTTATCTTTTTATAAATATGTTCTGTAATATCAGGGGTAAACTCCTGCATGGCAAACCATTCATCGGCAGTAATAGTGAGTGTCTTCTCGTTGTCGTCAACTTGATAACTCAGCATACGAGGCTGTTGCGCCAGTCGTGTGCCTTTAGCTTTATATTTCGAAAAATACTGTTTTAGGCAGTCGGTCATCTTAGCCTCGTCTTTGGCTGACTGTCCAAAACAGAGAACAGAGGTAGATAATAGCAGCAGATATAACAAAAACTTGTGCATACGTTATACCTCCCCTATAGTGAAATTCTCAGGGTAGCGCCCCTTGAAGTCTTTAAAATACTCTTTGATTTCGCGCATCTGTGTTTCTATATCACCATTAGGTATAATGGTCTTTGTGCAACGAATCAGCTTCTTCTCGTAGTCGACACCATAGAGCAGAATAGGAATTCCAGCCTTTTGGGCGATATAATAGAAACCGCGTTTCCACTCAGGATTAAGTTTACGAGTTCCTTCGGGTGTGATGCACAATTGGAATACCGACAACTTCTTGGCTGTCTCTGCCAGATTGTCGGTCATACTGGTATGCTTTGAGCGCCATACAGGTATGCCCCCGAGATGGCGGAAGATGGGACCAAGCGGCCAAAAGAACCACTCCTTCTTCATTAGGAAGTTGCTCTTCATTTCTGTACTCTTACTATAAAGCTGGCCAATGATAAAGTCCCAATTGCTAGTATGAGGAGCCAGACAGATAATGTATTTGTCGGGGTGTGTTTCTGTTACCTCAGCTGTCCACCCCATACGTTTGTATAGCAGCCATCGGCAGAATGATTTCCACATAGTTTTTGTCGTTGTTTGTGAATCTTCGCTTTAGAAATTATTAAGTTGATCAAGCATTTCACTAGCCTGAGCGGCAAATTTATCTTTTAAATCCTTATAATATGCTTTTGCCGACATACCTGGTTCGGGATGTGAAATGCGACGAATGTAATTGTTGCGCATCTTGATGGTGCTGTAGATGAGTGCCTCTGCACTATCTCGATTCTGACCATAGAGTGAAGCGGCCACACACTCAGCAAAAAGTTCCTCGCTGATAAGGTTGATTGTCTGTTTCAAATGTCTTTTACTTGCCATAGTTTTTTCCTCCGTTTGATGTTTATTGAGTTCTTTTGTGGTCAAAGATACTAAAAAAAAACAATATACAATGACTTTCATCAAAAAAAAAACTTAAAAAGCAGCATTTCTTTGTGTTTTCTCACAAAAAAACAGTATTTTTGCATTCTGAAATTTCAATTATTCATCAAATATAACATTTATAACAATGGAAAAAAGTGCATTGCAGATTGCGAGAGCAGCTTATCAGCCCAAATTGCCTAAGGCACTTCAGGGCGCAGTAAAAATCAAAGAAGGTGCAGCCACTCAGAGTGTTGGTGACCAGGAAGAGATTAAAAAGCTTTTCCCTAACACCTACGGTATGCCTATCGTAGAATTTGAACCAGCTACTGAAGCTAACACCAAGAAGATGAATGTTGGTGTTATCCTGTCAGGTGGTCAGGCTCCTGGTGGACACAATGTGATTACGGGTCTCTTCGATCAGATTAAGAAGCTGAACCCCGAGAACCGTCTCTATGGTTTCATTCTGGGTCCTGGCGGTTTGGTTGACCACAACTACATGGAGCTAACTCCTGAGATTATCGATGCTTATCGCAACACTGGTGGTTTCGATATCATTGGTTCTGGCCGTACAAAGCTTGAGAAGATTGACCAGTTCGAGAAGGGTTTGGAGATTATCCGCAAGCTCGACATCAAGGCTCTTGTCATCATCGGCGGTGACGACTCAAACACCAATGCCTGTGTACTTGCTGAGTACTATGCTGCTAAGAACTACGGTGTTCAGGTAATCGGTTGTCCTAAGACCATCGACGGTGACCTGAAGAATGAACAGATTGAGGCCTCGTTCGGTTTCGATACAGCTTGTAAGGTTTACTCTGAGCTTATTGGTAACATCGAACGCGACTGTAATTCTTCTCGCAAATATTGGCATTTCATCAAGGTGATGGGTCGTTCTGCTTCTCATATCGCTTTGGAGTGCGCCCTGCAGACTCAGCCCAACATCTGTCTGGTTTCTGAGGAGATTGAGCAGAAGGCAATGAGTCTTGATGATATCGTTGACTATATCGCAAACGCTGTTTGCCAGCGTGCAGCTGATGGTAACAATTTTGGTACAGTTGTCATCCCTGAGGGTGTTATCGAGTTCATCCCTGCTATCAAGAAGCTGATTGCTCAGCTCAACGACGTGCTGGCTATGCCAGAGGCTAAGAATCTGGATCGTCACGAGTCAATCGACTTCGTTAAGGCTCACCTTACCGAGGATAATCTGGCTGTATTCAACAGCCTGCCTACTGGTGTAGCTCGTCAGCTGGCTCTCGACCGTGATCCTCATGGAAATGTACAGGTTTCTCTGATTGAAACCGAGAAACTTCTTTCTACAATGGTGTCACAGAAGCTCGAGAAGATGAAGAAGGAAGGCAAATATACAGGTAAGTTTGCTGCCATGCATCACTTCTTCGGTTACGAGGGACGTTGCGCTGCTCCTTCTAATTTCGATGCCGACTACTGCTATGCCCTCGGTACTTCAGCAGCCCAGCTGATTGCCAATGGTAAGACTGGTTACATGGCTGTCGTGAAGAATACTACCGCTCCTGCTGAAGAGTGGATTGCTGGTGGTGTGCCTCACACCATGATGATGAACATGGAAAAGCGTTCAGGTGAGATGAAGCCCGTTATCCGTAAGGCTCTTGTTGAGCTTGACGGTGCCCCCTTCAAGTACTTCGCAGCTCATCGTGACGAGTGGGCTCGCAAGACCTGCTACATCTATCCTGGTCCTATCCAGTACTGGGGACCCACAGAGGTATGTGATCAGCCCACTAAGACTTTGGCTCTTGAGCAGGCAAAATAATTAATGCCTCAGAAGAAGAACCTACATAAAAGTAAATCGACATCCGGACGCCGACAGAGCATTGTGCGACATAGGCGTCCGAATGTCTTTATACGTATGTTACAGCACATGCCTGGTTGGGCGTGGTGGATAGGCGGAGGCTTGGTGGTAGCAGCCTATGTGTTCTTTTTTTATTATATCTTTGTAAGTCCGTTCGGTTTCCGATGGCGTGCCCTTTATGGCGATATCAGTTATCCTGAAGGCTACGAAATTCATGGTATAGACATCTCTCATCATCAAGGAAAAATAGATTGGCAGGAGCTGAAAGATCATGGCATGATTGATGAGTTCCCTGTGCGCTTCGTGATGATAAAGGCAACAGAAGGAGCAACGAAAGTTGACGAGAATTTTGAGGACAACTTCTATCAGGCTCGCGAATACGGTTTTACTCGTGGCGCATACCATTTCTATAGTGTTCATTCTTCAGCCAAAGCCCAAGCTGCTTTCTTTATGCGAAAAGTGAAGTTGGAGAATGGTGATTTACCACCCGTACTTGACGTAGAGCATAAACCTAAGAATCAAACTGATGATGAATTTAAGCAGAGCATTTTGCAATGGCTTGAAATCATAGAAACACACTATGGTGTGAAACCCATCATCTATACCTATTATAAATTTAAGATGCAGTATCTAAGCGATCCTGTCTTCGATGATTATCCCTATTGGATTGCCCATTATTATGTAGATCAAGTGGAGTATGAAGGCAAATGGAAGTTCTGGCAGCACACGGACGTTGGACGATTACCAGGCATTAAGGGAAATGTCGACTTCAATATCTATAACGGATCGATGTACGATCTTCGTAAAATGACGATAGGAGCACGAGAGATGATAGGCGTGGATGCGTATAGCGATTAATACTCTTGGAGTAATAAAAAATACTCACTGAGTATGAAGAATTAACCCTGCTTTATTGTTCGATAAAGCAGGGTTAATGTTGATAGAAGGAGAAATGTCCTTTATCCGTTCATCGAAAGCAGGAACTCTTCGTTCGAATGTGTCTGCACCAAACGGTCGCGAACGGTATTCATAGCTTCGATAGGATTCATTTCGGCAATAAACTTGCGGATAATCCACATACGGTTCAGTGTGGTCTGATCCTGCAGTAAATCGTCGCGACGAGTAGATGACAATACCAGATTGACAGCAGGATAGATACGCTTGTTAGCCAGCATACGATCAAGCTGCAACTCTGAGTTACCAGTACCCTTGAACTCTTCGAAGATAACTTCATCCATCTTTGAGCCAGTATCTGTCAATGCCGTAGCAATGATAGTTAGCGAACCGCCTCCCTCAATGTTGCGCGCAGCACCGAAGAAACGCTTAGGCTTCTGTAGGGCGTTGGCATCTACACCACCTGTTAGTACCTTACCTGATGCAGGGCTAACAGTATTGTAAGCACGAGCCAGACGCGTGATAGAGTCAAGGAAGATAACTACGTCATGTCCACATTCTACCATACGTTTTGCTTTCTCCAATACGATACCAGCTATCTTTACGTGACGGTCAGCCGGTTCGTCAAATGTTGAGGCTATGACCTCAGCATTCACAGTACGTGCCATATCCGTTACCTCCTCTGGACGCTCATCGATGAGCAACATCATGATGTAAGCTTCCGGATGGTTGGCTGCGATAGCATTGGCAATATCCTTCATTAAGATAGTCTTACCAGTTTTGGGCTGAGCCACAATGAGTGCACGCTGTCCTTTACCGATAGGCGCGAAGAGGTCGACAATGCGTACCGAAGGATTAGTGGTTGCCTTATCGCCACAAAGTGTAAACTTCTCCTCTGGAAACAACGGAGTCAGGTGCTCAAAAGCTACACGGTTACGAACTTCTTGAGGCTGTCGTCCGTTTATAGCATTAACATTGCACATGGCAAAATATTTCTCATTATCATGAGGTGGACGAACTGTACATTCCACAACGTCACCCGTCTTTAGTGAGTATTTTTTGATTTGCTGAGGTGATACATATATATCGTCTGGAGATGAGAGATAATTGTAATCGCTTGAACGCAAGAAGCCATATCCATCTTGTAAAACCTCGAGTACGCCATTACCATTAATTAAATCTTCGAAGTCAAACGTCTCGTTGTTACGTCCCATTGTACGGTCCATTGGCATCACTGTATCTACAGGAGCCTGTTGCGTCATAGGACGGTCGAACATATCAAGAGTTGGAATGGCTGCTTCGTCTTCAATAGGCAAATCAACAGTCACAATGAAATCGGTGCCGTCGCCAGGGTCACCTTCCCAAACTCCTTCACCTATAGTTTCATCTCTCAGTTCTTCACTATCTGTTTGGTTGTGTTGAACCATTTTTTCTTGCAATTGGTTTAGCAATTCCTCGTTTACTTGAGACTCTGTAGCTGTTTGTGCTGCTTCAGGAATGATATCTACAGGCTCTGCAGGCACTTCTTCCTCCTTAAAATCAAAAGCAGCCTCTGTAGGTTGAACCTCTTGAGCTTTTTCTGTCTCTTCAACTGCAATAGCTTCCAACTCCTTCTTTGACTTGCGACCGCGTTTCTTGGGAGCAGGCTTTTCAGCCTCTTCCTTGATGTCTGCTTTTTCAGTCTCAGCAACAGCCAGTTCTGCAGCTTCTTGCTCTGCGAACAACGTGTCAAGTGAAGGTTTTTTTACTTTCTTGGTGGCTTTTACATCAAGATTCTCAGCTTCAGTACCGTTGACAGTATATACCTTACTGTTATCCTTAGTAATACGTGTTCGCTTACGTTTGGGTGTAGCAACACCGGCTGCTGAGTTCTCTGCAGCCTTATCAAGGATAGCATAGATTACGTGTTCTAACTCGTCATCCTGTGACACTTTAATGTCTAATTCTGCAGCTATCTCCATTAATTCGGGGATAGGCAGTTTCTCTAATTCTTCCTTTGTGTACATAATGATTATATACAGTAATTTGAATAATACTTCTTGATTGAAAAATGAAAACTCTGGAAAGAATGCTCTATTGGGATAGAGTCATGTTTTCGGAAATTCGTCTGCAAAGGTACAAAGAATATTCCGAACTTCCAAAAAATTAAGAATCTTTTTTGTACCTTTACAGGAATAATGTTCTACAAATCAAGGATAATCTTTAAAAGACGGATTTAACAATCTTCCGTACATTATCCGTCTTTGCCATTGTGTAATAATGGATAGCAGAAACTCCATGTGCTAGTAAGTCACGGCTCTGCTCAATAGCCCACTCGATGCCGATTTGGTAGGCGGAATCAATCGTCTTGGCCTTATTAAGTTCACAAACTAATGTCTGTGGAATGTCGATATGGAACGAACGGGGTAGTAAATCAATTTGCCGCTGACTAGAAATTGGCTTCAAACCAGGAATCACGGGCACTGTAATACCGGCATTGCGTACCTTCTCAACAAAATGGTAATATTGTGCGTTATCGAAGAACATTTGTGTGACGATATAGTCTGCACCCGCCTCAACTTTTTGTTTTAAATTATGAATATCTGTATCGAGATTAGCAGCTTCATAGTGTTTTTCTGGATAAGCGGCAACACCAACGCAGAAGTCTGTAGAAAGACCATTCTTAACTGTCGGGTCGAGATACTTTCCTTGGTTCAGATTGTGAATCATACCAACAAGTTCTGAGCTATGGCTGAAACCATCTGCTTCTGGTATGAAAAAACGTTGTCCTGGTATTGCATCACCACGCAGGGCTACTACATTATGTATACCAAGGAAATGTAGGTCGAGCAATTCGCTTTCTACTTTGCTGCGCGATGCACCACCACAAATGACGTGTGGTACGATTTCCAGTTGTGGATAACGGCGCATAATAGCAGCCACAATAGCAATGGTACTAGGACGTTTAGCAAGTGTCATTTTAGTATATGTCCCATCACTATTGGGCACATACTCCACCTCGTCACGATGACAGGTGATGTTGATGAATGGCGGTGCAAACTCCATCAGCGGTTCGATGCTGTCGTAGAGTCGGGTAACATCGCTACCTTTCAATGGTGGTACCAGTTCGAAACTGGCAAACGGCTGTTTTGAATTATTCAGGATGTCAATGACTTTCATATTAATTATTTTCGTTGAATGAATTTTGATAATAACTGTTCTCCTTCCGCAATGCTGATACCGCGTCGTTGACAATAGTCGGCAAGTTGTACCTCGTCAATACGCCCCACAGAGAAATAACGGGCTTCGGTATGATTAATGAGTAGACCGCAGATTGTCGTTGATGGCTGTATGGAGTAGTGGTCTGTCAGTGTGATGTTCAACTTCTTTTCTGCATCCAATAGGTCGAAGACAATGCGTTTCAGTGAGTGATCAGGACAGGTCGCGTAGCCGAAAGCTACACGAAGACTATTTGTTGCGATATGCTCTGCGCACGCTTCTGCTAGGCGTGAACATATAGCGTGACTCATCAGACGTTCGACCTCGTCAGTTGGTTGCTGTTTAGGACGGGCTACGATGGTAAAGAGTCCCAATTGAGATGGCTCGTGCTCGTCAAAGAAGTCGGATAGACACATATAGTGGCCCGTACTGCTTTGACTGCGAAGCATTGGCAATATGGTTCCTCCATCTAGTAAAATATCATTTTTACAACGCTTAGCAGCCACGTTGCGAATCACAGCCATCACCTCAATAGTGTCCTGCTCAATTGCTTGTTGAAGGTATCGTTTGCCTTCTTGTAGTGTGCGTTCTGCTTCTGGATTCACCAATAATTGTTGCAGTGTTTCCCCTTTGAATCCCCAAAACAATAGGAACATACGCCAATCAATAAGATGGACAATATCTGATATCTGAAGTTTAATGTCAGAAAACTGGGTGTTGATGTCTGCTGACTGATGTGCAAAGTGTGGTGCTTTTGCGTTAGCTTCTGCATACGACAACAATGGGGCATGATGCTCTTCATAAGCTTTACGCAAGGTTTGCTGTTCTGCTTTGATTTGCTCAATTGTCATTGTCGCATTCATTTGCAGGTGCTTGGCCAGGAGGGAAGTCTGCGAAGCATCTCCTCCATACACTACACAACCGTCGTATTGTGGTGCAAGTTTCACAGCTGTATGTACTGCTGATGTTGTTGCACCTCCTACTACGATCGGCACTTGGAGACCTTTACTTTGAAATAGCTGACACAATTGTTCCATCTCTTTCAATGATGGTGTGATAAGCCCGCTTACTCCAACGAGACATGGCTTACGCTTTAGGGTCTCTTCTAATATCTTCTCGTTGGGTACCATCACACCCAGATCAATGACTTCGAAGCCGTTACAGCCTAGCACAATACCGACGATATTCTTACCTATGTCGTGTACATCACCATTGGCGGTAGCTATGATGACGCAGGGACGTTCAGTCTTCTCGCCATCGTTTTCCGCATCAATGTAGGGTTGTAACAATGTTACGGCATCTTTCATAACTTTGGCTGATTTGACTACTTGAGGAAGGAACATTTTTCCTTCGCCAAACAACTCTCCAATGTGTTCCATAGCCTTCATCAATGGTTGTTCAATCACATTGATAGGGCGTTTGTATTTCGCCAATGCTTCAGGGATGTCTTCTACAAGATGGTCGGAAACTCCTTTGCTCAGAGCATATTGTAATCGGTCTTCAATAGATTTCTCACGCCATGAGTCGTGCTTCATGTTGGAAGCATCTGTCATGGTTGTGCTATTGGCAAGCAAATTAGCAGCAAGGGTTATTAGGCGTTCAGTGGCCTCGTCGTCAGTGTTTAAAATGACATCCTCTACAGCCTTCAATAGTGTAGGATTAATATCATCGTACACCTGCAACATACTTGGATTGACGATGGCCATATCTAGTCCCGCACGTATAGCGTGATAGAGAAATACGGAGTGCATAGCTTCGCGTACCTTATTATTACCTCTAAAGCTAAACGATAGATTGCTTACGCCACCGCTGGTTTTTGCCAAAGGTAGATTCTCTTTGATCCAATTTACGGCATGAATAAAGTCGATACCATAGGCCTGATGTTCTTTCAAACCCGTTCCCACGGAGAGAATATTCACGTCGAAGATGATATCTTGAGCAGGGAAACCTATACCTGATAATATATTGTAGGCTCTTCTGGCTATTGCTATCTTGCGTTCGTATGTGGTGGCTTGTCCTTCTTCATCGAAGGCCATGACTACAACGGCAGCACCAAATCGACGTAACTCTTGTGCTTTATGTATAAAATCAGTTTCTCCATTCTTTAAACTTATGGAATTGACGATGCACTTGCCCTGCGCATTTTTAAGTCCTGCCAATACTGTATCCCAATCTGACGAGTCAATCATTAGTACCGCACGGCTAACGGCTGGATCGTTTGAGATATATCGACAGAAGGTTTGCATGGCATTGCTACTGTCTAGCATCGCATCATCCATGTTAATGTCGATAATCTGTGCACCGCCCTCTATCTGATGTCGAGCCACAGAGAGTGCTTCTTCGTATTGCTTCTCTGCAATAAGCCTTGCAAACTTACGTGAGCCAGCCACATTCGTACGTTCACCGATATTCGTAAAGTTCTGTGTTTTTTTATCCACTAATAGCGGTTCCAATCCCGAGAGCCACATACGATCGTCGCCTGTAGGGAGTTGACGTGGCTTTACGTCCTTTAATGCCTCGCTGATTGCACGTATATGCTCCTCAGTGGTTCCACAGCATCCACCTGCAATGTTCAACAAACCTGATATAGCCATCTGGCGCAGGTGATTGGCTGTAAAGGCAGGCAACTCATCGTATTCGCCCATCTCGTTGGGGAGACCTGCGTTAGGATATAGTGAGAGGTAAACGGGTATTCGGTTAGACAACTGCTCAACGAAAGGACGCAATTCCGTCACACCAAATGAGCAGTTAAGACCAAAACTCAGCAGATGAGGGTAGTGGGCTATGCTGATATAGAAGGCCTCCAGTGTTTGACCTGTTAGCGTACGTCCACTGCGGTCGTTGATAGTAGCTGATACCATTAGAGGAATTTCCATGTTTCGCCGCTCGTTGATACATTCGATGGCATAAATGGCTGCTTTCGCATTTAGCGCATCAAAACAGGTTTCCAACAGCAACAGGTCTACGCCACCATCAATCAACGCCTCTGCCTGTTCCTCGTATGCTGCAGCCATTTCGTCGAATGTGATGTTACGAAGTCCTGGCTCATTCATGTCTGATGCTAGTGAGAGCGACTTCGATGTTGGTCCCATCGAACCAGCCACCCAAATGTGGCGTGTAGTATCTGATGTCTGTTGGTTAAAAGAATCTGCGGCCAGTCTTGCAATGCGAGCGCCTTCCAGAGACATTTCGCGTGCATAAGCCTCACAACCGTATTCCTTCTGACTGATACGATTAGCAGAAAAAGTATTGGTGCTGATAATGTCGGCACCAGCTTCGATATATTGTTCGTGAATATGACGTATGTCGTTAGGTGCAGTTAGACATAATACATCGTTGTTACCCGTTAGTGCTATGTGCCAGTCCTTGAAACGTCCCGAATGATAGTCTTCAGCCGTTAGTTCCAACGACTGAATCTTCGTACCCATAGCCCCGTCGAGTATTAGTATTCTTTGACTTAAATTGGCTTCAATATTCATTGCCATTTAGTTTTTGCCGTGCAAAGTTAATGCAATTATTGCGAAATGCCAAATAAATATTGATTTTTATTTCCTATGCCTATTAATATTGAGATAGATTCTGTGGGTTTATTAATGAAACCTCGTTCAAGCATAACTATGCATGCCACCCAGAAAGAAGTTCACGCCAAAATAGGTGATGAGGATGGAGAGGAAAGCCAGCGTCATATACACATGACGGTTCATGCGGATGCTGCGATGGGCAGGAACGGCATAGACCATCAGGGTGATGAGCGCCCACGTCTCTTTTGGGTCCCACGACCAGTAGGTGCCCCACGACACATTGGCCCAGATGGCACCAATGAAGATTCCATAACACAGGAAGGCGATGGCAGGAAACAGCAGGAGCTGCGACAGGTGGAGCGTTGTTTGACGGAGTTTAGACTTGATGATGCCCACCAGACTGCTCAAGAAGATAAAGAACAGCAGGGTGTAGGCCATCATGATGGTAGCAATGTGGAGGGGCAGCAGACGCGAGTTGAGCACAGGCAGGGGGTGGTTCTCGGGCGAGTATTTACCCAGAAAGTGGTTCATCACGAAGACGAAGCACACAAAGATAGCCACGGCGAAGACCGTTAATGCCGTACGGTGATTGCGCAACTGCGACAGCTCATAACGGAAGCCGCCCTTGGGGTCGGCGAGCATCCAGACGAGCGTCACGAAGAGCAGCGCATAGCCCACATAGGTTACTGGTGTGCCCCAAGGGTCGCTGTTCATGGAAAGGATGCTGCCCTGAAGGTCGGAGTCGAAGTCCATCTGATATAGTCGGATGCCTTTTTTACTAGCGATGTTGTTCATCGAGATAGTCACAGGTTCGTCGTCGATACGCACATGCGAAATATAGTCAGACGGCATATCGCTACCCTCGTAGAACTGCATTTCGAAATTCTCCAGACAGATGGTGAAGGGTAACTGGTGCAGGTACATGTCGCGCGTGAGGTACTCATTAGTAGGTATGCCTTTGCGCAGAGGCACCACACCACGAACAGCCGTGAGGTGGGTGAG
>Ga0247608_10002683_pt1 | contig 21719 bp, 22 predicted proteins | sample 176DNAGHGlowgp2_FD_193490 | JGI IMG/M metagenome (GOLD analysis project Ga0247608, IMG submission 193490) | Sheep rumen microbial communities from Palmerston North, Manawatu-Wanganui, New Zealand - 1766 DNA GHGlow gp2 | ecosystem: Host-associated > Mammals > Digestive system > Stomach > Rumen ...
TTCAACTGTAACATATGGGACATGAGCGTGAGCATATTCACAAACTTTCTTTGTGATAGCAATATTTTCTTCAAATGGTTTGCTAGAGCAGTCAATCATGACTGAAGTAAAACCACCATCGATGCAATCTTTACAAATTTCAAAATCAGCACCATGGTCTAAGTGTAAAACGATTGGTAAACCTGTATCTTCAACAGCTGCTTCCACCATTTTCTTTAAATAAACTGGTTTAGCATATTTTCTTGCGCCTGCGGAAACTTGAAGAATGACTGGAGAGTTGCATTCTTTAGCGGCTTCTGTAATAGCTTGGACGATTTCCATGTTATTGCAGTTAAAAGCACCAATTGCGTATCCGCCTTTATAGGCCTTTTCAAACATTTCTTTAGAGTTAACTAATGGCATAGTAATTCCTTCTTTCTAGAAAGCATTATATAACAAAGATTATTATTTTGTTAAATAATATGTTAATAAAAATGAGGTATTAGTTATAAAGTGTGTGCTTAACACTTTTATTGATAATGATATAATGTAAGCAGAAGAACGGAGCTTCCTAGACGTGACTACCTGCTACAATAGTCGAGGGCTCTGTTTTTGTTTTAGTAACCGAAGAACAAAGAATTCAATCCTTTAAGATTCAACAAAGCATCGATATCGTTAGTGGTCTTAATCTCATAATCCTTTAATTTGTCTTTGATAAATAGTTGTAATTCGTCATATTCAGATTCACGAGATTCGTATTCATCTTTCATAACACCGATGACTAAAAGTCTAAGGTAGGCAATTAAAGATCCTTCGATCCAATACGTACATGTTGTGTATGTAAACTTATTAAAGTGTTTTTTAAGTTCTAAATACGCACTAACACCATCGCTGACGTTATGCCATAAATCAGAGAAGATAAAATCATAATCTTTATCTTTAATATCATTAATAAAATGGAAGGCATCCGCTTTATGGATGTGGATTTTTTCTGGATGTGGGAAAAGAGGTAAAAGATATTTATTAAATACTCTTATAAGTTCTAGATCCATTTCCACGATATGAACTTCTTTAACTTCTTCTTTTAAAGAGACCATATAAGCATAATAGCCAAGCCCTAAACCAAGAGTTAAAACCTTGCCTTTTGCTAGTTGAATAGGCACTTCCATAGTTCTAATTTCATGCTGATTAAGCGACATCCATTCAGTATCATATAATCTAATTGAAGGATAAATATAATCGCTTTTAAACATCATTAATCCCATCTTGATGTTATAGTTAGAGCCATAGGCATACTCTTCTTGATAAGGAAGTAATGTATAGGCTTTAGAAGTATTTCTTGTTAATGTCCAACCAGCTTCTTTAAAAGTGAGATTATTAATGGCTTTTAAATATGGGTTAGTGGAGTAATATTTAGAAGATAATAAAACGGTATCCCATCTAATATTATCTTTAATAAAACTAGAGTTAATTGGGTAGAGTTTTTCTAAACGATCAAAAGCGATGTTCTTCTTATCAAAGTCACTTTTATCTTCTATGTCTTTTATTTCTTTATTGTTTAATAGCGTAGGATTTTCACTAATCACCCTGGCTAAATATATATAATAATCGATGTTTTTATCGTGCTGAGCAAAAAGAGAGAGTAACTTTTTCTCATCTAATTCACTTAATGAAAATTTCATTCTTGGTGTACTCTCTTTTTTAATTCTTCGAATTGACTTTCATCAAATGGAGCGCGATTAATTGGAGTGATAACAACGTATCCTTCTTTCACTAATCGACAATCACTATCTTCTGGCATTTCTAAATATTCTTGGGTATCTCTTAAAGCGTAATAAGTATCCCCATTTTGATCATAATAATATCTATCTTTTCGGTAATGGAGTCTTGCTAAAGCGATACCTTTATATTCACCTTTTGGTAAATTAACATTCAAAACATAATCTTTACTGAGTAGGTTATACTTCATAATGTATTCCCAAATCTCATCAAAGTGTTCAATTAAGCAAGTGAAATCATCGAACGGCGCTGAGAATGCAACGGACTTTTTACGGAATACTGCCGCGCCAAAGCAGGCGCCAATTGTGCCGCTTAAAAGGACATCATAAGAAAGATTTGGGCCGTTATTACAACCACTAACAACGATATCGCAATCGATATTAAGACCAGCTAAAGCCATGGTCGCGCAGTCAGTTGGTGTGCCGTGTACTGCATAAGTATGATCATCAATCTTATCAACTTTTTGCCATTCACCAATGGTAATGGAAGCACCTTTACCAGACATATGCTTAAAAGGAGCCACTATTGTCACATCTCCATATTTAAGGAGCTTATCTTTTAATAATAAGATTCCAGGAGCGTTATAGCCATCATCATTTGTTAATAAAAATTTCATAGGAATATTCTAATGCATCTTATTGTAAATAAAAAGGGAGATTTCTCTCCCTCTTATTCAACTAGTCAAATTATTGACCAATCTTGTTTTCTTTAATGACTTTGTCCTTTAAGAATTCTGGAACTTCTTCGTAAGATTCAAATTCACGGGTGAAGTAACCGGAAGCTTGGGTAATGGACTTAAGTTGTGTGACGTAGTCAACGATTTCAGCTTCAGGAACTAAAGCTTCGATATCTTGATTACCTTCGTGTTCTTCCATGTTTTGGATACGAGCACGTCTTGTATTTAAGTCACTCATCACATCACCAGTATATTGAGAAGGCGCGATAACGTGGATTCTCATAATTGGTTCTAAGATGATTGGTTTACATTTTGGATAAGCATCTTTAAAGGCTAAGATACCGGCCATTTTGAAGGCTTGTTCGTTACTATCGACTGGGTGATATTTACCATCGACTAAGACGCCTTTAACACCGATAACTGGGAAGCCAGCGAGTGGACCACTATTGAGAGCTTCAAAGAAACCTTTTTCAACAGCTGGGAAGTAGTTCTTTGGAACAGCACCACCGAAGACTTCTTCAGCGAAGACGTTTTCATCACTTGGTTCAAATCTCATCTTAACGACGCCGTAGAATCCGGAACCACCAGATTGTTTAACATAACGGCCATCACCTTCAGCAGTGGCTTTAATAGATTCACGATAAACAACTTTCATTTGTTCGGTTGTGACATCGATCTTATATGTGGTTTTGAGTTTTTCAATAACATAGTTAATGTGAGAGTTAGAAACACCACCTAATAATAATTGTTTTGTTTCGTTATTACGTTTGACTTCAACGCATGGATCTTCTAATTGGATTTTAGCTAAGGCTGGACCAATCTTAGATTCATCGTTTTTATTAGCCATAATAATGGCTTTAAAGATAACGGCAGATGGATAGCCAACTTCTGGATAAATGATTTTGGCTTTTGGAGCGCTTAATGTCATACCACTAGCGACGTTATCTAATCTTGTAATAGCACCGATATCACCAGCGTGTAATTCAGTAATGGTATCAAGTTTCTTGCCACTTACTGCATAAAGCATGGATACTCTTTGAGTACCATTACCAACAGCCACATCTTCACCAGCTCTTAAAACACCAGAGATAACCTTAACTAAATTAATGACACCTGAATATGGGTCAACGGTTGTTTTGAAGACATAAGCACTAACTGGTTCATTATCGTTAATGTTACGGCTGATTTCTTTACCGAATTCATCAACACCAACTTTTTTGCCGCAATCGGCTGGAGATGGTAATAAAGCGATAATCTTATCTAATAAGTTAGCGACACCAACGTTTTTGAGAACATTACCGAATAAGACTGGAACCATGTCACCAGAAGCGACACCTTTCTTTAAAGCACCAGCGATTTCTTCTGGAGTGAATGGTTCTTCCATGAAGAATTTTTCGAGTAATGCATCATCTGTTTTAGCGATTTCTTCATTTAATGCACCATTGAGTTCAGCGACTTTGTCGGCTAAGTTAGCTGGGATATCAGCGACTTTACCGTCTAAACCAACGTAGTTATTATTAACTAAATCAACGAAACCTTTGAAGGAAGCGCTTTGGCCATCTGGATAAGCAAAGCAGACAGCGTCTTTATTGAGTTGGGCTTTAATAGCATCGATAACGGCATCAACATCAACACCTTCTTTATCCATTTTGTTAACGAAAAGAATGGTTGGGATACCTTTACGACGTAAGGCGTTATAGTGTTTGACCGTACCGACTTGGACACCTGTAGAGGCATCAATAACGATAACAGCACCATCAACGGCGGTTAATACACCTAAATATTCACCGATGAAGTCATCGTTTCCAGGAACGTCGATTAAGTTAACTTTAACGTCACCTTTATAAACTGGGACAACAGCGGTTTGAATGGAGGCGCCTCTTTTTTGTTCTTCTGGAGTATAGTCACTAACGGTGTTCTTCTTTTCGACTTCACCTTTTTGATTAGTGCCACCAGTTAAGAAATAAAGAGATTCCACTAAAGAGGTCTTACCAGAAGATTGGTGACCTAGAAAAACAATGTTTCTAATTTTATTAGCATCATAGTTTGCCATAAATTTTCTCCTTACAATCTAAAATATTTGCTATATCTGCCCTTAGCGATAAGCTGAATTCTGTTTTCCTTAATTAAAGAAGCTAAGGCTTTTTCAATAGTCACAGAACTCGTAGCATATAAGACATTTTCAATGACGCGCTTATTAATTGGGGTCGCGGAGTCATAGATAATTTTGTAAACCTTATCAATGGTTTTTCCATTGTCTTGGTTCACTTCCATAATATAGTCTAGCTTACGATAGGCTTCCAAAATGCATTTTAACATATATGTTACATATTGTGTATAATCATTTTCATTTTCTTGCCAACCTTTACTTGATGCTTCAAAAGCGTCAATGTAATCAGAGAAGCGTTGTCTCATGATATATGGGATTGAGAAATATTTACCAATATCATAGCCATACTTTCTCATTAAGAAGTTGAGCATTAATCTAGATACACGGCCATTCGCTCTATTAAATGGGTGAATACATAAGAAATCAAATAGGAATGTGAGAATTAAAACTAATTTATTAGTTTCTTCGTTTTGAACTGCACTATTAAATTGATAAACAAGGTTATCAAGCAATGGAATGACTTGCATTGGTTCAACAGCGACGTAAATGGTACGCATTGAGCCATCAGACATTCTTTCTTGGACATAGTTAAGTGAGTCTTTATATTGACCACCGATTTCAGGATTATAATCCTTATATAAATAATAATGAAGTGTGGAAATGAATGAACGATCAAACGGTTGATATTTATAGGATTCATCAATGAGTTTGAGCGCTTTAAAATAACCGTTAAAAACGTATTCGTGATATGTTTCTGGCATTTGGCCTTTTACTAATAAGGCCTTAATACGATCATCACCAATAAAAATGGAGCTCATACCGCAGCTTGCTTCTGTACCACTGATGAAAGCAAGGTCGCTGAGTTTCTCCACTTTTTTAAGCTTATTAACGGATGTTGTTTTTCCCTTATATAATTCTATAGAATTAAGAAGAGAAATAATGTTAGGGTTACGTAAAAGATTTTCTACAGAGCCCTGTAAGTCAAACATGCGCATAATATGTTACCTCTTTGCTATTAGTATGCAACTTATTAAAAAAATATTCAACTACATATTTTTGCTTAAAAAATACCGAGTTAAACTTTTTTAACTTACATTTTATATAAAAAGTGGGGAGGTAACAAAAAAGCCCAATTGCTTGGGCTCTTTCAATAAGAACTTTTTTACTATTCAGCTTTTGGTTCTTCGGCTTTTTCTTCTTTTGGTTGTTCTTTGTTGCCTTGTTGACCTTCAGCGATTAAACCAAAGATACCGGCTAAGACGTAAAGAACGTTACCACAGATAGCACCGAAGACAATTGTCATAATGTATGGTTTGTTGTCTTTGTTACTTTCATCTTGGAGTTCTTTTTGAGCTTTGCCAACGAAAATGAAGCAGAGGACGATTAAGACGATCCAAATGATGGAAACGACGAGTGAACCAACACCACTACCGAAGAAATATGGATCACCTGTTGCGGCGCTGACGATAATAGCGATTAAATCAAGAAGCGCTAATAAGCAAGCGAGAGCAAGGTAAACGATATTGACGATATTACCAATGCGGTACATAAGTTTGGAAGTATTTTTCATAAAAAAGTAATGTCCTTTCTTTAGATAAATCGTATTATATCATAAAATAATAAAAGCAACACATCGTTGCGTTTAAATAATTCAAATATTTGTTATATGAATTTATTAGGCTATGTCAGAACTAATCAATTGAGCTTTAAAGAAAAGGCATTTAATGAAGTCGATGCTTTAACTATAGCGTGGATGTCTTATTTTGATTTTGAGCCAATCAAGGATGACTTACCGATTAGAATTAAAGATTTAGATAAATACCCATATTACTCGAAATTAGATCCATACTTCCCTTCTTTCATGGCGAGAAGTTCAAGAAAGATTATGAAAGCATTAATGGTTTCTAAAAGATATAAAGAGATGAGAATACTAGATACATTCTCTTTAATTGATAAGAAACTTAATGTGCAATTTGCCGCTTTAGCGGTCTTCATTGATAATAAGATTGTGATTGCTTATAGAGGAACTGATCCAACTTATACAGGATGGAAAGAAGACTTTATATTATCTTATAAAGATAAAATTCACTCCTATTCACTCGCTGAAATATTCTTTAATAGGATCAAAGAGAAATATGATGAAGATATCATTTTATGTGGCCACTCTAAAGGTGGGCATATCGTTACTTACTTACTAAGCGAATTAGAAGATGCTTCTAGAATTAAACACGTCTTTTCTTTTGATGGACCAGGATTTAGAACTTTAGATTTATTTAAAGATAAAGAAGATCGATTAGATAAATTCACTAAAATTATCCCTCAATCATCATTTGTGGGCGTTTTATTTTCTAATGAAACAGAAATGAAAATTATTAAAAGTCGAAGCGTGATGATGCTACAACATAACTGCTTAGAATGGATTATTAAAAATAATGAATTCATTTATGTAAATAAAAGAACTTTATCTTCCCGCTACTTAGATAAATCAATTAACGCTTGGATTAATTCATTAGATTTAGAAACTAAAGAAAGATTTACGGAAATACTCTTTGGTGAACTCGATAAATTTGAAACGCAAGACTTCACTAATTTCTTCAAGAATTTATTTAAACAAGCTAAGCCCGCTTATAAAGCTTATCGAGGACTTAGTAAAGAAGATAAAAAGTTAGTCTTCTACGTGATGCGAAAATTAGTGCGCAATTTAATCAAACCGGAAAAAAAGACCTCTAGTAACAACTAGAGGTTTTCTTCTGGAATTTCTCCCGCTTTCTTTAAAGCAAACTTCGCGGCTAATGGACCGACAAGTTCATAAATCAAAGTGGAAGTTAATATGATAGCGAGTATTAATGCCCCCGCTCTTTGAGTCGCGGGATTAGATGAGAACAAACGATACGCTGTCGTAGATAAACCAATCGCCACACCCGCTTGAGGGACAAGAGCAAAGCCTAAGTACTTTTTAATTTGTGGTTCACTATGGCTAATCGCGGCACCGCTAAAGGCACCAACCCATTTACCAATCACACGGGAAATAATATAAATAGAAGCAATAATAAGCACTAATAAGCCATCTTTATTAAAGAAAATACTTAAATCAAGTGAGGCACCAGAAATAACAAAGAACATCATATAGATTGGTGAAGTGAAACGGTCCATCACATCAAGAGTTTTGCCACTATCTTTGCACATATTGGTATAAATAGCGCCACTCATCATACAAGCGAGCAATGAACTAAGCTCAAAGCCACCCATCATTGGTGATTTAAATAAATAGTAGAAACCTAAAGTGGCAAATATTGAAAAAATACACCAAATAAGACGATTATTTCTTGATTTAAAGAAACGATTCATAAAGCTAATTAAAAATCCTAAAGCAGTACCAAGTACTAAAGAAATTAAGATTTCTAATAATGGCTTAATTAAGATTGAATAAACAGAAATCTCTACACCACTTGCTAAGGCAGAAGCAATTTGGAATAAAACGGCAAATAAGATTAAAGCGGCTGCATCATCAAGAGCCACAACCGGAAGAAGAGTATCCACTAATGGACCTTTTGCTTGATATTGTTTAATAACCATTAATGTCGCTGCTGGAGCGGTCGCACTAGCAATCGCGCCTAAAGTTAAAACGAGTTCCCATGTGACATAATCTGGAACGATGAAGTGAGCGATTAATAAAGCTAAAATAACAAATAAAGAACCACCGACTGCTTCTAAAACAGTGATGATCATGACTTTTTTACCAACGGCTTTTAAAGTGGATAATCTAAAAGATGTGCCAATCGAAAAAGCAATAAAACCTAAGGCCACTGTTGAGACCCAGTTTATTTGTTGGACAAATTGATATATCGAGCCTTCTTTAATGTTTTCATAAGTGAAATTATTAAATAATAAACCGAAAACAAAAGGACCCATGATGATACCAGTGACGATATAACCAGTGACGTTAGGTAACTTTAAAATACGGACTAATCTAGTCGATAAAAGGGCCGCAAATAAAAGAACAGCAACGTAAGCAAATATTGAAAAATCCATAATGCCTACTTTCTAATTTATGGAGCCTTCGTAATCATCGATTGGTCGAGAATACATAAAGCCTTTGAGTTCTTGGAAATTATTGGTGCATTTTCTAATGACGTTTTTAAGATCATTTAAACGATCAGATTCCACTAAGAAGACGCAAAGAACAGATTCTAAAGTTTCTTTTTCTTCGATATGTCGTAAATTAATGAAATGATGTTCACCTGGATAATAATCAATCGCGTGTCTAAGAGATTCACTGCTCATCACAGTAGCGTTAAACCCTGCTTTCTTGATTTCTTCAAGAGCGTCGTAAGCTTTTTCGGTAGTTTTTAAGACTAAAGTTAATTCAACTTTCATTTTTATATCTCCGCATTGATTATAAGAGCATTTTTTATTTTGTTAATACCTTATTTAAAAAAGGTATAATTGTTTCATGAGTATTGTGATTGCTTTAATGATTACTTTAGCAATTGAAGTTAATATCTTCATCTTTTTAAAAAGAGATAATATTTTTCTTTGGTTAGTGGCTTCGATAATGAATGTCATCTTAAATGTGGGGATGAATGTATTGCTTTACTTTATGCCCACTACTTTTTGGTATTGGTTTACTTTAAGTGTATATGAAATATTAACCTTAATTATTGAAGGCTTAATCATCTTTTTGATTTTTAAATATAAATTTTTTAAATGTTTATTAGTGTCTTTAATCGCTAATGTAACCTCATTTTTAGTGGGTTTACTCATTAATCAATTCACACTAAATCTATGGTTACAAATAACCTCAATAAGTGTATTTGTGGTTTTATATTTCGTAGGCTTTGCCTTTACTTGTTATCGTTATGCAAAGAAGCGTTTTCTTGCTTAGCTCTTAAGGCCGCTGCTCTTCTTGCTCTTCTTTTCTTTTTCATAATTGGGAAGAAGATGGCGGAGAATATACCCATGCTAATCATAAGGAAAAAGCAAACGATAAAAACGATAGCAATACCAGTTAAAACTTCACCCATATGGCTATGATAAGCATCGGTTTTAGTAACTTTAAATACTTCGATATTGGTTAGTTTTGTATAATCAAAAAGATCATTAACTCTAATATCAAATCCTTGCATTTCATCAGAGTGGACATAACGAACTTGCTCGTCATATGTGATTTTAAAAATCACACCATAGTAGAAATCGTTTTTCTTTGTCCCTTCTAAAGAGATGTTAACTTTGTATGTGTTAATTGAATGATTTACTTTGGTTAATTCATAATCACCAGTGACTGTCACATTATCGGCAAAATTAATATAAGCTCTAGCTTTATAATGAACTTCTTTATATTTATTTATTGAAGGCTCAGAAAGTCTAGATTTACCGATGGCAGTAATTTCTTGATGAGGGATGATAAGAGAATCATAAAAGATGGAATCAAAAGAAATACCTTCTAAGTTATCGTAATCATAACTATTATCACTTCTTTTAAGATTAACATAGATATCAGTTATATAACCTTCACCAGTGTTTTTAATATCGTATGAATAGCGATAGTAAATGACATCTTCGCTATGTTTTTGGACATCGCTAATAGAAATATTATAATCCATATACTCACTTGGACGAGGCGTTGGCGCAGGAGCGTTAGCCATGAGCATTGGTAAAACCAGTAAAAGTAACACTAATTTTTTAATATTATTTTTCATTGGTTTTACCTTTCTTTGCTTTAAGTGGGAAATAGATTGCGGCAAAGATACCAGCCATTAAAACGACTGAACCTACTGCAATACCTAAAGCTAAAACGTTAAATGATGGTTCTATATAATCTTCTCTTATTTTTCTAGAAATAACGCAGCTATTTTCTGGGATTACTAATTTAGAAGTGTCTAAAGGAACATTAGAATATACGCAAAACCCTTCTCGACCTTCATAATAAAGTCTTCCACCAGTCCAAACACTATAATCAACGCCATTATAATTAACTGTGATAATAGCGGTATAGAAATACTTATATTCATTCTCATTAAGAATCGTATATTCAGCGTATATTTCAGTTTGATAAGACGATTCATAAATAACTGTCGTTGTTTTTGGTCCCCCTAGTTCTTCATTAGGAACAAATTCGGTATAGGCAAAAGCGCCAAAGGTCACTTTATCAAAATCAACATCTCTATCGTAGAAAGAGAAAGTGTATTCGTGATGAGGGGCTAAAAGAACACCATCAAAGACATGATCCATATTTTCGCCAAAAGGAATACCCCAGTAATCATATTGATAATCATTATCGCTATAGGTGAGATTATAAATGTAGCCTTCGCCAGTATTTTTAACGTTGAAAGTATAATAGTATTCTCTTCCATAAGAAGTCATGCCTGTTGCTTCTTTACTAATTAAAGCAATTTCAAAACCATCGTAGTTAGGTTTTTCAACATAACTTCTCGCTGGAGCATTAGCCATCAATAATGGTAATAAAGGTAATAAGATTAATGTTTTTTTGTAATTTGTTTTCATAATTCTAATAATAAAATCTAAATGAGTTCGTATATTTTTTAATATGTTAGCACATTATGAACTTATTTTGATACCTCTATAGTTTGTTGTGATACAATAGAGCAGGAAAAATTGGAGGTTTAAATTTATGAATACATTTAAAACTGTCCCTATCACATTAATTACTGGTTATCTAGGAAGTGGCAAAACCACTCTTATTAATCACATCTTAAGAAACGCGAAAGGCCACAAAATGGCGGTCATCGTTAATGATATTGGTGAAGTTAATATTGACGCTGAATTTATTGAAGGTAACGGTGTTGTTTCTGGAAAAGATGAATCTTTAGTAGCCCTTTCTAACGGCTGCATTTGTTGCACTCTTAAAAAAGATTTAATCACGCAACTTGCTGATTTAGTGAAACAACAAAAATATAATCACATTTTAATTGAAGCTTCAGGTATTTGTGAACCAGTCCCAATTGCCCAAACCATTACCTATATGGAAAATGAATTTGCAAAGCAAGGACTACCACTTTTCTATAAATTAGATGCGATTATTTCTGTCACAGACGCTTTAAGACTAAAAGATGAATTCTCGTATGGTGAATATCTCCCACAAGAACAAAGAGGCGAAGAAAATTTAGAAAACCTCATCATCCAACAAATTGAATTCTGCGATATCGTTTTACTTAACAAATGCTCTTTACTCGATAAAGAAGAAATTAGAAGAGTGAAACTCGCGATTAAAGCGCTTCAACCAGACGCAAAGATTATTGAAAGCGATTATTGCAAAGTCGATATCGATGAATTAATCGATACCAACTTATTCGATTTTGAAAAAGCTAGTGGTTCCGCAGCCTGGATTAGAGAATTTGAAGATTGGGATACTGATGTTGAACATCATGATGAAGATGATGATGAAGATGAACATGAACATCATGACCATGACGATGACGAAGATGACGAAGATGAGCACGAACATCATGAACATCATCACCATCATCACCACGGAGTAGAAAACGAAGAGGAAGGTACCGCTCTAGAATACGATATCAATACATTTGTTTATTACCGTAGAAAAGGATTTGATATGGCCAAATTTGAAGACTGGATCAACAAAGAAAGTGATAAGCACCATATCATTAGAGCGAAAGGTGTTTGCTATTTTACAAGTGAACCAGAAAACATCTATGTTTATGAATCCGCGGGTAAACAAGTGACATTAACAATGTCTAGAAAATGGTTCTCTGCGACATTAACTAAAAAACAACTTAAGTATTTAAGAGAAAACGATGAAAACTTCGCTCATGACTGGGACGATGAATATGAAGATCGTTTAATCAAGTTAGTCTTTATTGGTCAAAACCTTAACGAAAAGGCCATTAGAAAAGAATTGGATTTAATCTAAAATAAAAACGGATTTCTCCGTTTAGCGATTAGGCATTTGCGATTTGTGTGAATGCCTTTTCTTATTGAGAATGATAAACGCTAAAGCTTCAATCGCGACGACAACTAAAATAATTGTATTAACGATATTTTTATTTCTATTTTCAATAACTTCACTTCTATCGAGTTTTTCTTTAACGACGATGTTTTTAGCTTCTCTTTCTCTTTTAATAGAGACATAAGATTTACCTTTGTAGTAAGTAGAAGGAGCTTTAACTTCACTGCTAGAAGAAGTCACTACTTCTTTATTGATACTTGGTGTTTCTTTTACGGTTAAAGAAACTCTTTCTTCGGAATAATGAACAAACTCAAAAGCCCCTTTAGTTGAAAAACGAGGAGATGATTTAGTGTTCTTACTTCCTTCAACGATGTAATTAGATGCTTTATCTGAAGCAACTACGACAGTCGCTTGATCATCTTTTTTATTATCATTAGAAGGGGCATTTAATAGAACATCATCATGAGGATGTTCTATTTCTTTCTTTTCTTCTTCTAAAAGTTCAGGAAAAGTGGAAACACCAAGAAAAACTAAACCTCCAAAAATAAGGCTTATCGTGGAAAGAGAAATAATTATAATATTTCTTTTTTTCATTTTATTTTTCCTAAACTGATTATAACATGTCTTATTTTTAAAGCAAATCATAACCAAAAAAGTATTCATTTAATGAGTGTTTATAGCAAGTTTAATGGCACAATTGTCATATTTCAATCCTATTATTATCTAGGCAATAAAAAGTTATATATCATACACTTATGGGTAAGAGGGCGTGCGAAAGCACATACACATAATGAGTAGGTATTCTAAAGATGCCTTTTATGTTTTGGGTATTTTGCCCAATGGAGGTTTTATGAAAAAACAAAAGATTCTTATTTCTCTTCTTTCCATTATCTGTTTAGTTGGTTGTGCCTCTAATAAACCAGCCAGTAATTCTAACGGCGGTAATTCAGGTGCATCAGTTTCACCAACCGGATTTGATAACAAATTCGCTATTACAGATTTTGGAACCAGTAAGTTTGAAGCGGAAAAATTTGACTACACCAATTGGTATCCATTTACCGGTGACGAAGTTGTTCAAGAAGAAAAAGCTTCTGGTGGCGCTTATTTAGCCGCAGCGGAAGCTGGTAGTACAGCGGTCTTCTATTTCTCTGTTCAAGCTTATTCTAGAGTCGTTTTCTCTGCGGCATATGCTCAAATCGAAGATGACTTAAACGTCGCTATCGATTTATCAAAAACATTTGCCTATCATATTGACGCTATTTCTGATTTAAAGTTAGGTGCTACTAAAACACTCAAAACTAGATCAAGCGCGACAAATTGGGAACTAATCAGCTATGCTGAAGAATCATTATATGAAGGTGAATATAAAGTCACATTAGAAGTCTTAGATGATGCTGAACATGTGCCAAGCATTGACTACATTCAATTTAAGACAAGTGATGCAACAGTTGTTCCTGTTGATCCAAGCACTATTACCGAAGTTCCAGATAACGATATGCGTAACTTACAACAATATAAGTTCTTAAATGAAGAAGATTTAACAAAATATAAGACATACGCAACTGGTGCTGACTTAAGTGCTCCAGAAGGCATCAAATTAAGATTTGAAGATGTCGATAACGCTAGTAAATATTATGTCCAAGTCGCTTTAAGTGAAGCGGAATTAAATGCTGCTCCAATTAGGGAAGCCACTGAAAAAGTTTATAAATTCCAAAACGCTTTATTAGGTACTAAGTACTACTATAGAGCCGCGACAAGTGAAGCTGGCTTAGCAAGCGCAACAGTTAAAAACATCACCACTACTGATGTTGCACCACGTGTCGTCTATGTCCCAGATGTTCTTAACTTCCGTGATATTGGTGGTTGGGAATCATCCTTAGTCCCAGGAGCTAAAATTAGACAAGGTTTATATTTCAGATGCGCGCAATTAGACGGGGCTGCTGGTTCCACAACTTCAAAATTAGATAGTGCTGGTAAAGGTAAAGCCGCTCTTAAAGAATTAGGCATTAAATGTGATATCGATATGAGAGATATTGCTAACCAACCATCTCGTGGTGCGGGTCCTTCCCCAGCTAACTCTTCTGATTGGCCATTCACATTCGTTTCTGCGGCTGTTCCATCTGGTTCTGAACCAGGTCGTTGGGAGGGCGCAAGTGGCACATGGATGGGCACATCATGTAACATTGCTGAACAATACCTTAAGATTTTCAATGCTATCGCCAATTGCGATAACGAACCAGCATTATTACACTGCACCTATGGTGCCGATAGAACTGGTATCGTCAGTTTCTTCTTAGAAGCATTATTAGGCATGAGTGAATACGATATGACAAGAGACTATGTCTGGACACAATTCACCAAAGGTAGAAACGTTAAACTCACTGAATCTGATGCGGAATTCCCACAATGGATTAGCAAAACAAATAATTGCCCAGGCGATACATTCGCTGACAAGATGGAAAATCACTTAATGGAATTCGGTATTGCTAAATCAACACTTGAACACATTAGGGAAATCTTTGTTCCAGGTTACGTCGCAAAAGCGTAATATAAAATTATAAAAACCTCAAAAATATAATTAAGGAGATCGAAAAATGAAGAAAAAATCAATTTTAATTTCATTAGCAACATTTGGTTTACTCCTTTCTGGTTTAGTGGGATGCGGTAATAAGAAGTCCGAACAACCAGCAAGCAAACCAGAAGAATCAAGCCAAAAATCTGAAGATCCAAAACCAAGTTCTGAAGAACAAAAGCCATCTTCAGAAGCACCACAACCAAGTTCTGAAGCACCACAACCAAGTTCAGAAGCTCCAGTTCATGAACACGTTTACGCTCAAGTTGGTGAAGCAGAAAAGAACGCTGACGACAAAGAAGTCAAACTCTTTGAATGCGAAGCAAAAGATTCACGTTACATCGCTATCGCTTTCGATGATTATTCAGAAAAGAGCGCTGACTTTGGTAGCACATCTGGATACAACAATGTTCCAGAAGCAATCAGAAATGAATCACGTTTAATCGCTAAAAACAATACTGTGACATGGAAAATCAATATTGATAATCCAATCCAAAATGCCCAAATCGCTTTTGGTGTTGTTTATACCGGTAATGACCATGGCACACAAACAGGCGCTGATGGTAACACACAAAAATATTCAGTCAAAGTCAATGACGGCGAATTCGTCGACTGGGCATTAGGTAATACCACATACGATGAAGCTGGTTTATCTCAAAGCGAACGTACCTATTTAGTTTATACCACCGCTAATCTTGTCAAAGGTGAAAACGTTATCACATTAAGACAAAATAACGCTGGTTATAGATTACTCTATGGTGGCGATGTGAGAATCATTTATACCGGTGATGCCAAACCAGTTACACCATTCCCAGGCTATAATGTCACTTTCACTGTTGAACACTGCAAAGTTTTAGTCTTTAATACCAAAGCTTACGAAACAGAAACGCCAGTCGAAACACTTTCTTGCAAAGCTAGAGACGAAGAAGGTAACATCGTTGCTTATGACCCAGAAGATATCGAACTTCAACCACAAGTTAGCTTCAAAGTCGTTTGTGATGAAGGCTATTCCGTGACCGTTAATAACGTTACCATTTCTCCAAGAGAAAACTACAAGAACTTAAAACAAAACCCAGACAATGTCGAAGGTCAAGAAAACATCTTTAGAGCCACCAAAATTCAAGGCGACATCACTATCGCTATCGTTGCTCAAGCTGGTGAACAAGCTAAAGGTTATAAGGTTCAATTTGTGACCTCTCACTGCTCTGTTAAAGTCTATGTTGGTCCAAAGAACGCTGATGGTACAAACTTAGATACTATTGAAGATGGTGTCTTCTATGCTCGTATTAAAGATGCTCCATATGATATTGGTTACACCACTCCACAACTCAACTTCTCAGTCGTTTGTGATTCAGGCTATGAATTCGTTCCAACTATCACTGATGGTAAAGTCGATTTCATCCAAGGTGACTATAACAAGTTCCAAATCAAGACACATGAAGCTGGCGATTATTACAATATGACCAAAATCGCTAGTGACTTAGTCATCACTATTACCGCTACTCCTAAAGCGTAATTAGTTAACTAACTTAATAAGCAGATCCGATTATGGGTCTGCTTTTATTTATCCTTATTATTTATTTATAGTTATTTGACGATTTAAGACACCTTAAATATTTAAAAGTATTTATTAGTGATTAATTAATTAACTCTTCTTAATTCGCCTATTTTATAGCAACAAAAAAGGAACTGAATTAATCAGTCCCTTAGTTTTGTTTAATTAATAATTAGATATTAGCTTTGAATGTGAAGGAATGCATATTGAAGGCATAACCAGTTAAACGTGTAAATCTTAAAACGTTTTCACCTTCTAATAAATTAACTTCTGGCATTGGTACAGAAATTGGTGTACCAGAGTTATCCGCTAATGTGCCAAAATCGGAATAAACGAGTTCAGCAAATGGGATATCTTCTTCACCAACTTTATATTTAGCGTTATCGAAGTCGACTTCCGCACCATTTAATTCAACTTTGTTTTTCCAAGTGTTGATATGGGTTGTACTATCATCATAAGTATAGAAGAGAGCTTGAGCGCCGGATTTAGAACTTCTATCCCAAAAGTTAGAAGTATTACCAGTAATATCGATCCAGAAGCGACCTTTCATGGCTTTTGGAGAATGGATTTTCCATTCGATATAGGAGGCTGTACCTGTACCATCACTAGCGACTTGTTTACTTAATTTGACATAGTTAGTTTTTCTATCACCACTATTATTGAGGACAGCATTGGCGTCAAAGGCATCAAATTTGATTTCATAATATTCATCTTTTGAGCATTTGCTAATTGCGACATTAACTTCGCCTTCCGCTGGGGTATAGGTGATAGGTTGTAAATCGTGAGAGGCTAAAACTGGTTCAACTCTTGTTTCATTACAGCCATCGCGTTTGCAGTGGAATGTCTTTTCGCCTGGAACAGAACATGTGGCTTCCTTGGTAATTTGACCATCATCCCAATCATGACCTAAAGCCTTAACAGTTGTTTCTTTCTTAAAGCCACAGACTGAACAGACTTCAACTTTTTTGCCTTCTGCTTCACATTTAGCGGCAACTGATTGGGCTTCATCAACTTCAAATGTGTGTTTTGCACTGTCAATTTTTTCGCCATCAGCGTTAACGTGCCAGTGGTTATTCTTATCGGATTCCCATTTGGCTGGTTCTTCACTCTTTGCGCCACCACCACAAGCAGTCAAAGCTAAAGAGAAGAAAAGAGCAAGTGTTGTAAAAAATTTTCTTTTCATAAAAATATCCTTTCTAAAGGTTTTCATTATCCAACTTTTTAGACCTTAAAACTAAAAAGATGGGGATTAAAACTTTGCTTATGAATGTTTTATCACTTTTATATTAACCTCTAAGAAGTCTCTTTTCAATAGATTATCTTTAACAAAAAAAGCGGATTATTCCGCTTATTTTATATTGATTAATTCTAATTATTTACCTTGTTTTTCGAGATAATCAACGACATCTTTAACGGTTTGGAAATTCATTGGTTCATCGAATGAAACACCGAATTCATCTTCAATGGCCATCGCAAACATCATGATGCCTAAACTATCAAAATGAAGATCATCAACGAGTTTAGTATCTAAAGTAACATTATCTAAGTTAGCGTCAGGATTGACGTTTTTCATTAATTTTTTTAATCTTTCTAACATAATTAATTCCTCTTTTTGCTTTTTTGATTTTATCAAATAATTTAAAGACTATCAATTAAGAGCGTCTTCTCTTTGCTTTTCGGTAAATAAAGCACTGCCACTTGCGTAATTAATGATCATTTGTGAAATATTAACAATCGCTCTTTCATCACTATTGCCTCTCGCTTTAATGATGAGTTTTCTAGTTCCAAGAACCATCCCACCACCTAAAGCGGAGATATCATAAGATTTCATTAAGAACTGGGCGACTTCCATAAATTCTGGTCTATTTTTCTTTTTAGAATACATCACGATATCGGTGATAAGTCTTTTGGCCATACCTTCAGTATTCTTTAAGACTTGGTTACCAGCGAAACCATCGCACACTAAGACATCGCAATCCCCACTTAAAGCATTATTACCTTCGATATTACCAACGAAGTTAAGTTCTTTGTCTTCATTTAAGATTGGGAATGTTTCTTTCACTAAGTGGTTACCTTTAGTGGGTTCTGCCCCATTAGAAAGTAAACCAACTTTAGGATTTTCGATACCGTACATCTTTTTCATTAAATCGCTACCTAGATGCGCGAAAGAATGAAGTTGAGAAGAAGTACAATCAATTGTGGCGCCTGTATCAACGAGACATGTATAAGAAGCTTTACTATTAGGAAGAAGGGCCGCCATACAAGGTCTTGTTTTATTTTCATCCGCTAAAAATCTAAAAGAACCCATTAAGATAGCCCCGCTACTACCAGCGGTAATCATGCCAGCATAATTTTCTTCAACTTTACCCACTTCTTTCATCGCTAAAACTAAAGAAGCGTTTGGTTTAGACATAATACCAGCATATGGGTTTTCATAATTGGTAATAGTTTCAGTAGCGTTAATGATTTTAAGTCTAGAAGCATCGATTTCTAATTCTTTAATCTTTTCATTAATTAATTCTTCTGGACCGACAAGAGTAATAGATAAATCTTGATGTTCTTTAAGGGCTAAAGAGACACCTAAAATAATGGCTTCTGGACCTTTATCAGAACCTAAAGCATCAACGACAATTTTATACTTGCTCATAATACTATCTTCCTTTTTGCAAATAGTATTATAGCACAATATTTATATATAAATAATTTACTTTATTTAATCGCTAACGTTGCCGCTTCTTTAAAAGCGTTATAACTAGCTACACCAACATCAAATTGATGAGGCAAAGCGTGAGAGAATCTAATTGATAATAAGCCGTAATTATAAAATTCAATGTTAGCAATCTTAATATCTAAACAAGGAATGGAGATTGATACCATAATACTATCTATTTTTTCTTCTTGAGGGACATCTGGATCATTTGGATAAATGTTATTTAAGCTTTGACCTTTATAAGAGGCTAAAAGGGCTTTTAAATCATTTTGATTATTAATAGGTCGATTAGTTAAATGACCTTCTTCATTAGTATAGGTCACACTATTGAGTGATAATTCATTAGCAAAACCCATTTCATCATATAATTCGTCATATGTAGAACATAAATAGCTTGAGCAAACATAAGCATAATAATCAGTGGAATCTTTAAATTGCACCGCAATAGCGGCTTTATAATGAATATTTTTAATACTATAGATGGTAACTTCTATTGTATGGTCTTCGTTAAGATTATAATCGTGTCCTTTTACAGTAATGTTTTCATCGATTTTACTAGCGATATATTGAGCGTTAATTGGTGCGGCTTTATCACCAGAATATTCAATATAAGAAAGATCAGAATAATTAACTATTGGATATTGACTTGCAATACTCAAATCTCCCCAAGATCTAGTTGCATCTTCTGGAGAACTTGGAGTATAAGGTGCTTGGCTATTACCATGATCACCTTTATTTTCACTGATAGTAGCAGTAGCTTCGGCCTCATCATGAGCGGCATTACCACCTTTATTAGCGGACATATTAACGCCACCAAAGACCATTCTCATACCGATAAATGTACCAAATACCGCTACTGTTACCGAACCAACAGGAATTAAAATTTTGCTCCATAAAGGCATCCCTCTTCTTAAGGGTTTAGTTTCCATAACAGGTTCTTGATGATATGGGTTTTTAGCAAAGGCATCTAATTTTTGATTGCCTCTTTTTTTCATCTTCTTTTCAAAACTCATCTTAATTCCCTCCTCAACTTCTCTTTAGCACTAGCGTAGATCGCTCTAGCGGTGCTTTCTGGTATACCAGTTTCTTCCACTATTTCTTTCCACGAATAAGAGAATACAGCGCGATAATAAGTCACTATCGTTTCTTTATTAGTAAGTAGAGGTTCAAGTAAATTAAGCATCACATTATATTGGTCAGTGCTTCCATACATATCATCGATTAAATCAGTTGGTGTTTCTTTATTCTTCTTTATGAAGTCAAGTGCGGTATTTCTAGCGATACTCGCTAAAAATGATTTAATGTTAGAAGGATCTTTAATATCAGTGCGATGATCCATCGCCTTAATAAAAGCCTCACTTAAAACATCTTCGCAATCTTCTGGAAGAGATATGTAAGAAGCGATGATGAAATACATCAAATTTTTGTATTCATCATAGACTTTAGCAGTCGCATCTTCTTGGCCATCGATAAATGCTTGTACTATTTGTTTTGAGACGCTCATTATGACCTCTCGTTAATTAAGACGGTTTAAAGTTGGAAAACCGCTAAAAATATTGTAATTGTATTAGTTATTTAAATAAATCACTATGTGTGCCGGTGCGGAATAAGAATAATTCTAATTCCTCATCATCTATTGAATAAATTAATAACCAATCTGGTTTGATGTGGCATTCTCTAAAATCTTTGAAATTGTTAGACAATGCATGATCACAGTATTTTTGTTCCAATTCTTCTTGATTTGCTAATTTGGTAATGACAATATCTAATTCTTTTAAATCCAAATTGCGTTTCTTTGCTAATTTAATATCCTTTTCAAATCTGTTTGAACGAACTATTTTCAACATTATTTAATGTCATTTAACAATTCATCCGCAGAAGAGTATCTTTTATACTTTTCTTTATTCTTTTTCATTTCTTCGTATTCATTTAGAGCATCAATTGTTTCTTTATTAGGAACATTCATTGTGATTTGAAATGGAATTCTTTGTTCTCTAACTGATTGCTGTAAAAATAAACCGATGGCAGTTGATAAGTCTAAACCAAAAGAAGAAAAAAGTTTAATTGCTTCTTGTTTTAAATCTTTATCAATGGATATATTGGTGTTAATTTTGCTCATATTAACCTCCTTGTATATATTGTACACAATTAGTACACATATTATACACCTTTTAACCAATAAGGTATCACAATTTGATGAATCGTTAAAAACCTCCTCTACTTTTACATATAGGAGGAATTTTAGAAAATAGTACGGAATATTTAAAAAAAGAGCCACCACTATGTGTGATGACTCTATTAAGTTTAGTTAAGAGAAACTATTTCTTTTCTTCTTCTAAAGCGTGAATCTTTTCGTTGATTTCTTTGACTTTTCTTTCGTGCTCTTCGATATATCTATCGCTTACTTCTTT
>Ga0247608_10002685_pt1 | contig 21713 bp, 26 predicted proteins | sample 176DNAGHGlowgp2_FD_193490 | JGI IMG/M metagenome (GOLD analysis project Ga0247608, IMG submission 193490) | Sheep rumen microbial communities from Palmerston North, Manawatu-Wanganui, New Zealand - 1766 DNA GHGlow gp2 | ecosystem: Host-associated > Mammals > Digestive system > Stomach > Rumen ...
GCATCCGTCCTGCTGGGCGTCGGCGAACAGAAACTCACGGAGCTTGTTCAGAAGCTCTTATTCAAAAAGAAGGAAGCCAAGGCTGCTAAGGCATAATAGCAACTGACAGTTTGGATATACGGGCGGCCGCGTTACTTATGACGCGGCCGTTTGTGTTTAAAGCCCAAACACGGCAGAACAAATAAAAAAGGCTATCTCATTGAGATAGCCCTAAAATCAGTGGAGCGGGATACGAGACTCGGACTTGTTCCATATACTACACATATACAGTATTCGTGTAGTTTCGCCTTGTTTTTCGGCATTTTTTTAAGGTTTTATTTATCAATTCTGCACCTATTCATAAAATATGGTGACTTTTTCAGGCTTGTTTTTAGTTTCCCAATCGGCGTTCAAGTTCTGCACTTATCAGTTCTGCATCTCGCAACTGTTCGCCTTCGATCAAATGCGAATATACTTCAAGTGTTGGCATAGTAACTGAGTGTCCCAGCACTCTTTTAAGGGATGATATATCAATATACTTCATTAAAGAAACAAAAGTGTGTCTCAGGCTATAAACCGAACCGGGCAGCTGGAGCTTATCATATTCACTATTAAGCTTCTTTTGAGTCGGCATCCGTCCCTTTTCGTCTGCGAAGATCCATATGCTTTCATAATCTTTTATGTATTCAAGCTGCTTCATCAGTATTTCTTTTGCTACAGTATTAAGAACAAAAGACCTCTGAGCATTGCTGTTTTTACCGGGAGTAATTTTACGGCGACCGTTGATTGATCTTTGGATCGTCAGAATGTTCTTTTCTGGGTTGTAATCATTTATTTGCAAGCCAATTAATTCGCCGGTTCTAAGGCCGGTAGCTAGTCCGAATTGATAAGCATAAGCAAAATGGCTAGTTTTAGTATCTATAGAGAATAACCACTTGATTTCTTCAGGTTGAAGGATCTCCCTTTCCTTATTTTTAGTTGCTGAAGGCGGCAGCTGAAGAGGTATAGCAATAGGCTCACAGACTTCTTCAATAACGGCCATATATCGCATAAACTGATTTAACGCAGACCTGATCAATTCGAGTGTTTTTTTCGACGGCACATTTCCATTCTTTAGCCTTACATTTATAAGAAAGCTTTGTAGGACTTTATAGCGCAGATCCGCAACATGATAGTTACCAAGTTCTGGAATGATATAGTTTGTTCCTTTTTCTCTGATAAGAAAATAGCCCTCAGTCTCGCCGCCATGCATCTTTTTATAATAATCGAGAAATGGTTCCCAATAGTCTTTTACTCTTCCGCCCGAGCGTCTGTAGGTGCCTTCAAGCCATTCTCTTGCTCTTTTCATTACCACTCTTTTGCCGGCCATTCCTTCTTTTACAGAAGTAAAGGTTTTTTCTGCTCCGTCGCTGCGACGAACTTTATACTTCCATCGTCCGCCGGATATAAAAGGTTCTGTCATTGTTATTCTCCTTTAAATAAGAATAAAACCTATTAATATTATGCAGCGATTTATTTGTGATGCAAATAATTAATTCGAAGTTCATTTGGCAGCTGACGTGACAGGTATTCTTCTAAAGCTCTTTCAACTATTGCGGTTTTAGTTAATCCGGACAATCTTGAATAATAAGTCAGCCGTTCGAAAAGGTTCTTATCAATCTTACAATGCATAGCAGTCCCTACTTTGTCAGTTCTTCTCATTAATTCAACCCCTTTTGCTTTTACTGGTTTGTTTCATTTATATGTCATTATATACAAACTTATCAAAAACTCTTGCAAAAAAAAAAAAACGTTTACTATTTTATTTAACAGAATACAGTTCAGAAAGGAGCTTCTTATGGATTATCCGGGAACGGAACAAAGTCTTCGTTTGGCAAGGTACAAACTTACAAAAATGTGGCTGATAAGACAATTATCAAAAAAGGGTTGGGAGTTGTCATCAACACAATTATCTCTGATTTTAGCAGACAGCTACGGTTCAAGTAAAGAAAAGGCAGCCGCTGTAATTACAGCTACCAAAGAAATAATCGACCGGTATGAAGCTGCTATGGAGAAAGATACAAAAGGCGGGACTTGATATGGCAGACGATAATCTTAAGATTATGCAATATTTCAGCAATATTCAGGAACTCGCGGATACTATCAATAAGTCTTACAGCTATACCATTCAACGACTTCATAAAAAGAATGGGTTAGACTTCTCTTCAAATGATTGGGAAAAGATCAGAGAACATAAAGAGAAGGCTGAGAAGAACAAGAATATCGCAACCAAATCAAACAAGGAAGATGCACTACGCGCTCTCCAAACTCATTTTGAAGAAATGGCAAAAATCATAGGCGATCTGATCAACGAAGAAGCACAATGAATTCAGTACCGAAACAACTGCTCCAAGAAACTCAGTTTATCCTTTGCAATATGACTAAGGATAAGTACAGATATGAAAAACGTCTGGCAGAGATAAACAGTGATTATGAATTCGAAAAGCACGAACTCTTTTCGACTATTAATGCTGTTAAATATGGAACAGACCGAGTACAAAGCAACGGAAAACCTGATGATAAGAATGTCCTTATGGAAATGCGACTTGACCGATTAGAAAAGAAACATAAGGAAGAAACAGATGAATTGCTCCGGGAAATAAAAAGAATAATAGAGCTTACAACTCACATTGAAATTCGAAAGGATGATATAGGAAACGTTTTAAGGTGGTTTTACATCGGTTGGAGCAATGAAAGAGACGGAATCCGGGCTGACAGAAAAAACGGTGTAAAACTCAATAAAAGAGATATTAGTGAAGAGCTTGGTGTCGATCGCGCAGAAGCAGCGAGTTTATTAAGACGAGGCGAAAGCGACTGCGCTGAGTTTTTATTAAGAAATAAATTACTATTCTGAAAGGAGTAAAGATGAAAACAATCGCTATTATAAATCAGAAGGGCGGAGTTGGTAAAACAACTACAACTGTAAATTTAGGCGCGGCGCTGGTCAAAAAAGGCTATAGAGTTCTTTTGGTTGACTTTGATCCGCAAGCAAACCTTACAACTCATTTGGGGTACGAAGAACAAGAATCCCATTTTAACATCAATGGTGCCATTGATGATCTTATGGATAATAAGGATTACCAGGGAACTATACGCAACTCGGTTCTTCATCACAACGAAGGTGTTGATGTAATCCCTTGTAATATCGAACTAGCCGGTCTTGAATTCAAGATGCAATCTTCAATAGCCAGTGAATATAAGCTTAAATCGTTACTTAAAGTTTTTGAGAATGATTATGATTATTGTCTGATCGACTGCCAGCCGTCATTAAATATTCTCCCGGTCAATGCTATGACAGCTGCCAATTATTTACTCATTCCGGTCGCTACTCAGGGTTTAGCGGTCAAGGGCTTAACTGATCTGATCTCAACAGCTTCAGGAATAAAGACATATCTCAATAGCGAGCTTTGTGTTCTTGGCATTCTTTTTACATTTGCAGAAGTTCATACGAATCAGACTAAAGCAGTAATTGAGCTTGTTACGGAAGCTTATAAGGACAACAAGGATATGCCTATATTCAAATCCGTAATACCTAAAGCGGTAATAGGCGGAGAAACGGCCATGACCGGACAGAGTATATTTTATAAGAACGGATCCAGCATCTTGGCCAGCAGATACATGGATTTAGCCGACGAGGTTATAGACTCAACAAGGGAGGACAAATAAGATGTCAGATTTTTCAGGTGGAATCGGAAGATTGCTTGCAAACAGCAAGTCCAGTATTCAGAGCGATACCATTAATATAGAGTTTGATAAACTCGTGCCGTTTAGGGATATAAACGGAGTAGTTAATCCTTCAGAGGTTGATGAAACGGACCCGGAATATATAGCTCTAAAGAAAAATATCAGCGAGAGAGGATTAGATCATCCTATTACGGTCAGACCGTTACCGGGAGAAAAAGGAATGTATCAGATCCTAAGCGGACATCATCGTGTAGCTGCTTGTAAGTCTTTGGGATATCATAATATTCAGGCATTCGTAAAGAGTGACATGAATGATGACGATGCAGCTGTGTTTGTTGCACTTGACAACTTTAATAGAAAGAAGAACTATAAGCCTTCAGAAAAAGCTCGTTTCTATAAATTGGCGTTAGATGCAAAAAAGAGAAAGTCAGCCGGGAGAAAGATAGAAGGAGTCGAAGCAGAAGGCAGAAGCATCGAAGAGCTAGCCGATTTAATTGGCGAGAGTAAGCGCAGCATTCAGAACTATATTCGCTTAACAAGTCTCATTCCTGAACTGTTAAAAATGGTTGATGATAAAGATATCAAAATGGTGCCGGCAGTTGAGCTTTCCTATATACCGTTAAAACAGCAAACAATCATTTTGACTGTTATGACCGAGGATCCTGATATAAATATTACCGCAGCCTTGGCAAAAGAATTGAGACTTAAGAGCGAAAAGTCCGAGTTGACAGAAGGAAAGGTGAGAACGACTCTTGGTGCAGCTCCAAAAGGGAAGAAAAACCCTTTTACAAGAAAGGTCAAGATGTTAATTCCAGAGCATATCAAAGACGATCCCGATGAAATAACGGATTATCTCATTAAGGCAATTACTTTCTATCAGGAATCCCAAGAAAAGAAAGAAGCCGAATAACACACAAAAAGGCCCCCGGTTCAATGTGTACCGGGGGTAAATTTTTGCACTATTAAGTTGTAAAAAAATAGCCCCAAACCCTTGTGGTTGACGCATTTCTTCTAATTGTAGCAAATTTGCCACAATTTCTTTATTGTTCAGGTACAATGGTCTGTTCCGGCGTGATTTCAGGAGTGGTTACGGTCGTTTCCATAATATTTTCCAGCATCTTTTTTTGTTTGCGCAGCTCCTTAAGTTCACCGTTGAGCTGTTCTAACTGAAGCTTCGCGTTTGTTAAGGCTTGTGTTGGTTCTTTTCCGTAGCTAAGAGAACGGACCATATTTCTTGTTTGACGCTGCATCGTTTCTCGGTTATCAATCTTGTGTTGAAGATTGATTATAGACTTTTCTGCATCGGCAGTTGTTTTAACTCCCAACTCGTTAAGAAGGGTAATGGACTGTAACGATTTCCATACTTGATCGAGATCTTTTTTCTGCTGTCGAGTATATCTTTCAGGATGGACTTGATAGTCGTTCAAGTTAAGACCGAACGTTCTTAACATAAACATAAAGAATTGATACTGGTATGTATTCTTCCAATTCTTTTGGATCCTAGCATATCTGTTTTCATACATATAGAGCTGATGCGCTGACATTGAATCCCTAGTATAGCCATTCGGCATGACTATATATTCGTTTTCAAGCCTCTTTAACAGATTATCATTTGAATACTCTTCTCCAAAGCGGATAAATCGAATAGGGCGCTGCCAGTCATTATGCTGCAAAGTCCAAAATTTTCGGTTGTCAGACAGATCCAGTTCGTAGCCGCGATTTTTCATAAAATCCCGAAACTCATTTAAGTTGTTACCAATAGCAATACCTTCATCAATATCCAATTTTGCTTTTAGCTGTCTTTTTGAATAATGGGGAAGTACTGCCGGGGATATGCCACGTTCAGTTATAACTGATAGTCCGTGTTGCTTAATTATTTCATCTGATATATATGAAATCTTCCGATGATAACAACACGGATGTTTTTCTCCATCCAAGCTTACGGAATTGACAATAAAGTGGTTGTGAATATGTTCACGATCAATGTGAGTTGCAACTACAACCTGATAATTATAATCGCCCCAGACTCTTTGAGCCAATTCCAAGCCGATCAAGTGAGCATGATCCGGATCTATCTCTCCGGGCATGAAGCTCTGAACACAGTGATAACCGACAACACCGCCGGTCTTACCAAAGAATTCTTTTTCCTTATTCATTTCGGCAAGGGCGTTTTCCGATGTGCAGTTAATTCCGGACACAAGCCGTTTTTCTTCAGTCTTATACTCCTGAGATACATATCCGATTGCTTGCTTTAGATTAGCTATCTGAATATCGGTATTATCTTTGAACGACGGTGAAATAAACTCATCTTTTGATGCAATTCTTGATTTAATATCATTCTCGGTTGTTTTTTCGGTATTCTCAACATACTGAACCGCAGCTTTCAGGGATGCATGAAGCGACCAAATCTTTGTTATAGCCATTTTGAAAACCTCATTAAATCAATTCGTTGATCTTTCCGACAGTTTCAGTTACATCTTTCAAGGTCTGATCCAAATCTCCGATAATGATGCCTTGTGTATTTGCGAGTCTCGTAAGCTGATTCAAATTGGTTCCGATCTTCAGAAGCTGGTTTCGAAGATCCCGCAGCTCTTTTCGAGATTCATCAGGGACCTTCTTTTCTCGAATACAACTAATTACATACCCGCTCATAGTTGTTCCATTGGTCTTTGTTAGTTCCTGAAACTGCTTATAGTCTTTGTCTGAGATACGAATATGCAGACTCTTGTTTTTTATGTTCGACCTCATTTCTTACCTCTAGTCGTTTCACTTCATTCGTGGTATTTTTACTTTGGCTGTGGATATAGCACAGCCCGAACCCCGGACTCTTTGTAAGCTTTCCGAGGTTCATAGCAAGCAGGGCAAAATGTGTACACAATTTGCCGTCTTGTTAAGGGCGAAGCCCCTAAAACCCCTTGCTTGCTAGCTGTAAATCAATTCATAAATCTTGAATAGTATTTGCAATACAAATTGTTGTATTTCGGACCGAGCGGATTATTAATCAGATATTTTGTATGGAAGATATCTTGATTCATTTTTACTCCGCTTCCGGGAACAAATGATTGTCGTATGTTTACTATCGGCGGCTCAGTTGAAACCGCCGGTGTGACTCCCGGAACATATGTTATGCCGCACATAACTGACCATTCAGCGACTCCATTCAAAGAAACCAAATTTTCTACTACCCCAAGGGTTAAAGAAAGAGGTTCTCCTAGTTTAATTGCTTTGGTTGCAGCTTTGCATATGTCGGCATAGTCATCCTCGCCGTATTTGATTTGAGCATTAAAACTGCTCTTATAGCGTTCCGTGGGAACTCCTTGGACACCCGGGAATTTCAACTCTACAAAACAGTATATTGTTGACCAATTAGTACGGTGCATTCTGGCAACATAATTACCGTCGGCCGGTCTTAGTGCTTCGTGTCGGGTATTACCTTCTATAGTAATTACCATGTTATTGCTTGCGTCGTAGCTTTCAACAATACCTATATGCTCACAGTTATTAGGATTTCCGTCGGTATTAAATAAAACAATCCACCCCGGCTGAGGTTTGATCGATTCAGGCTTTGAACCACTAACATAATGAACAATTGCAATATCTGAGCGGTTCTTCCAGCCACTTGTTCCGTCTCCTCCGTGTAAAGCCTGAGTACAACCGGAATGATGTGTTATATAATCGCTGTTTCCACTTTGTTCGAGACACCACGCAACAAATACACAACACCACTGGGTGTTTCGATTGAATCCAAAATGTTCATTATATTTAGCGCCGTGATTACCAAGTTCCGCTGCAGCAATGTCAACCAAATGCTGATTAGATGATATATATCTGTTCTGAATTAGGTTGTCAAAATAGAAGTCATATTCGGGACTAAGATACATTTCAACTAATGACTTTTGGATCCAGTTCAGACCAAGTCTGATTTCTACATCTTTAAGCGAGGGATGATAACAGATATTATATGCAACAGAGTTAATTTTTTTGTTTGTTATATCAGATACTTTATCCACGTCACAAACAATATGATTCCCTGAAGGCATAATACAGTTCATAGTCCAAAAGACTTCGTTAAATTTTGACTCGTTTGTTTCCGCAAAAAGTGTGTTTACCACATAAGAACTGGAAGACACTCGTGTAAGCTCCGTATCAGGCAGTTCTTCTACGTTGTATTGATAAGCATAATATACTGCCAATACTTCTCGCCAATTTATAAAGTTCTTACCATTCGTATATTCAACAGACCATTCTTCCTCCTCGTCAAGAGCTATCGGAATGGCAATTACACCATCTTTACCGTTTTCAACAGAGGCAGATATTTCCAGATTCGCGCAATCCCAATAATATTCATATTGCGCCATAAGCTGTCTAACGGTATATTGTTCCGAGTAAGCCCAAGGCGGTAACACATCAATTCCCAGTCGAACAACAAATAGAATTAAGCTAAAGAGCGCAATCGATAAAGGTAGGAGTGTGACGACCAGGCCGGCAATCCAGTTGATTTGCCAAGCAAGAATCGAAGCGTTAAAATGTATTTCCCTTGCCTTATTTACGACCCTTGCGAAAATGCCTAGTGTTTTATTGGTTGTTTCATTTTCAATATCATCTACTCCATCTGAAAGATACTTTATTCTTTGTGAATTCTTTTTGGCAGTATAATTTTTGGCTTTGAGAATTTCGGGTGTTATAGATTTGCCAAGATTAACAGCTGACAACCAAGGTACCGTTGCACTCCCGGCTTTGTTTGCAGCGGTGTTACCAGCGTTTTTTGCAGCTTGTTTCATGCCCGTTTGCGCTGAGTTACTGTTAGCCTTCAGATGCATTTTGCTATCTGTTTCAGCCTTTATGTTTCTTTGCTTTATCTTGTTGTTATAGCTGCTCTTTATATGCTTATCTTCGTTATATTTAATTGCATTGCTTTCATATTCACAGCGAACTTCTGCATTTTGTATTTCGTATGCTGAGGCTGTTGAGATCTGAGCGCGGGAAAGGTGTCTGATGTCAGAATAAAGCTGATGCTGCTCCCTTTTTGATTCTTCCTCCCAATCGGCTTGTTCGTTTTCAAGATAGTCATAAGAGTCAGACACAATTGACTTTGCATTATCCACTATTTTCATTCTGTCATATTTCTCCTTTCGACTATATTTTTGAACTCAATAACACCCACCGGGATAAACCCGATGGGCGCGATCAGTCCAAAACATAAGAATATTGGCTTGTAGGAGCTTTTTATTGCTCTTCACATAATGATTTGGTCATTACGAAAGCTCTCGTTGGCTCCTACAAGCCGTTTTATATCAGTCCGTGTTAATGAGCTGATATAAATAGCTGTTTTGAGGGATCTCACTTTCAAATGGAATTATGGTTGTTCCATACTTAATAAGACCGTTTGATTTACGTCTTCTTTTTTCGTCATCCTGACCGTCAACAGCGGAAATATATCTGATAAGCTGCTGCGGAATAAAGACTACTCTTGACAAGTTTTCGATTATTTCCATTCTCTTAAGCGGTAAGATCTTCAGATATTCTGAGTTGTGAATGATCTTCTGACCGTTTTCGTTATCGATAACATCTACTATATTTTGAGTAATCCCAGTTGAGAAACAGTGCATAGAACGTCCCATTTTCCAAAGGTCCATAAGCAAAGGTTCGGCTGGAGTATTAAAGAACTTGTGCAATTCATCGACATAAATATAAGTAAACTTACCCGCTGCTCTGTTTCTGGCGACACGATTAATTACCTGGTCCAACATTATCATAAGACCAAGATCCCTAAAGCTGTCTTCGAGATCATGAATATCAAATACAAGCAATCCATTATCGTCGGATATATTTGTGTGTTGAGCGAACACGTTCAAGGAACCAACGGCATAAGTTTCAATTGCCATCGCAATCTGACTGGCATATGCTGAGTCTTTCTTTTCGGCAGATAGCTCTTTATACAGGTCTTCAAGTGTTGGCTGTTCTTTTACCTGACCGCTAAGAAAGCGCTTGTAAAGTCTGGTAGCACAGCGGTCTACAAGCGATTTCAGGGCTGTTTCGGGTATTTCGCCAGCGCACATGTTTTGTACTACCGACTGAACAAATGATACTTTTGCTTTTATAGCATCCGAGCCTTCCTGAACACCATAATCTTTTGATATCTCCATAAGATTTATATGGTCTTTAGAGGAAACAGAAATATTAACGGCAGTGCCACCAAGTAAAAGAGCAAGGTTTGAATACTCCTTTTTGGGATCCACTATAAGAATGTCCGCGTTCGGTTCTTTAATTCTTCGCTGAATAATATCAAGCTTTGCCTGAACAGACTTGCCAACGCCGGAAGAACCGAAAATCATACCGTTTCCGTTCGGAAGATTGCTTCTGTCAATCGAATTTATCTTCTTAGTGATCGGGTTACGACCTTCCCAAAGAGCTTTAGGGCCGTAATGCCGGACAATTTGTTCTGATAACGGAACAAAAGCTGCAACACTTTCGGTAGTCATCATTCTTCGAACTTCTATTGGATTGCTAATACCATACGGAAGGCAAGAAAAGAGACCTTGAGCTTGCTGATGATACAGAATGCAAAAGTTTGCTTTTGCGGCGGAAGCCTCTTTTAGAAAAGCTTTTGAATAGGTTTCCAAGGTGTCTTTATCAGGAGCTGTTATTACAACGAGTATCGTAACCATAAACACATCCTGACCTCTGTTTACTATATCGTTATAAAGGGATGTGCAGGCTCTGTGTTCGTCAACAAACTCCGGCGGAGCATAAGAGGACACATCTCCCGCCTTCGTTTTGTCTTGGCGATATTTAGATAGTTTAGATTGTGTGTCTGCAACGGCACGGTTTACCTGATTCTGCGCTTCGTCTTTCGGCAAACACTCCATTTCTATTGAAGAAAAAGAAAGATTCGGCACGTTTGTCAGCATCGACCTGAAGAAATTATCATTAATGCTTGTCCCAACAGTTTGTAAATAAAACGCCCTTTGAACGCTGCTGCCAAGATCTATATAATCGCGATGGATCTGCCACATTTCCGGACAACAATACTGCTTGATGTCGGCAGCTTTAATATCTTGAATTGTGTTAAAAGAAAATTCTTTGTAATTGTACTGATGATTAGCAAAGTGATATAAAGAAAGCCTTGAACGCAGATCTACACGCCAGCAAACAGAACCTATTTCTGAAAACTTAGAATATAGATTGTTGGATAAGAATTCAAAATAGCTTTTTGCCTCTTCCTCGGAGTTCTGAAAAACAGTTACGGTTAAATACAATCCGGTCAGAGTCTGTCCTTTAACGGCTATATTGTCGAATATCTGTTCGTTGATGCTGTCCACAAGTGCTTGGTTAAGCGGAAAATCCGGAAGTGCCATTTTGTTATATACGCTTTCCTGACTAACGTTATAAGATACTACCGTTATCTTATATGTGGCTTTATCTGTGAAAGTAGACAATATACCTTCGTACTTTTCCAATAATACTGTCTTGTCGCCGTCTGATAACGCAGAAAAATCAACATCCGAAAATCTGTAAAGAACAGAGTATTTGTTTCCGGATCTGGCCATGCCGTCTTCGTAAAAACAATCCAATGGTATAAAATCCTGAATGCTTCGCGGAACATTAAACTTTCTTTTAGTCAGATAAGCTACAAACGGATTATCTCTTTTTCTTTTCTGAAACATATCAACATTTTCCACCTTTGATTTTTTGGGGCTTAATGCATAGATAAGCATCAAGCGTATTATCTTTTCTGTAGGAAGCGAATATAAGGGAACCTCTTCTAAATAAAAGAGTGCGATCGGAAAGCAAAAGACAATAATCAGTGCCAGCTGACCGACGATAGTAAAATAGTCATAAAGCCCTATCATGATATATATGCTGATAGCAACGATCAGAAAGGTACAAGTTATTTGTCGAGGCGTATAACCCTTAATTGACATCCGATATTTTGAAATGTCTTTATTAACTTCAAGTTTCATATTTATCTCCCTCACAATAACTGTTCTACCATTTTTTCTGATGCACTTACGAGTGTCATAAGCAAGATGCAGAAAAAGATTTGAGATATCAGGAAAGCCAGTATCATCGATATTTGTGCGTCTCCGCCAGCTCCATTGGCAACAGCTTTTACAAGATCCGGTGTAACACTGGTTCCGCCCTTGGCTAATATTCCAAACAGCATCAAGTCTAAAGCTATAATCAGGCCTTCTGCGCCTTGTTTCAGCAAATAGAAAATAAATTTCCTTGCATTTTGCTCGGTATGAGCAGCACCAAAAAAGGAAATGCCAATAGGTGTCAGCGCTATAGAAATGATTACACGGAAGTATCTGCCGTAAACCTTCATAAAGATTACAATGGCACAAGCTATAACGACGACAAGATATATCAGAGAAAGGATGTCAACAAGCAAAATGTCCGTAATAGCTGCATTTCCGGTAAAAACATCGGTCAGGCCTTTTGAAGCAAAAAGCACCTCTACGATTGCTTGACTTTCTTTTCCTTGGAATCCGTCGAGAGCTGCTGTCGCACCAAAAAACTGCTTTAGAGAAGTATTTGAAGGATCCACCAGCCCATAGTTTGAACTGTCTCCAATTACCGCTCGTGTAGCTATCGTAAAAAGGTCAAAAAGGCTTTTGACGATAAATATATATCCGGTAATCAAGCCTTCGCAAATGAAGAATCTTACAATGTGGGTAATAAGAGCATACGGGTGCGTTCTGTCAGATATTAGATTGCCACCTTCTCTTAATATGCCTATTACCCATACTAAAAGCAACAGCCCGGTTCCTACGCCAATTATAACCGTTTCGGATTTGTCGAATACCTGAGCAATCAGACCTAGCGGAGCTGAACCGCCTTCAGGTTTTTCTGTTAGCTGTCCAAACTCAAAGGGGGACACTTTGAGCGTGTCGTAACAGTATGAGATTAGTTTATCCCAAATAACATATGCTGTTTTGACAAACCACTCCGCCATACTGGCGACTATAACTCCGGAAGTCATGAGAATATACCTACAACCAGTCCAATTGACATAAGAACAACGCTGGCAAAGATACCGGATATTCCCTGATCTAACTGTCTGTCATCAGAATTCTTATGACCTTTTACGGCCTTTACTATTGAGATAACAAGATAGACCGCACCGCCGGCTTCAACCAAAGCTATGATTGCAGACTTAACATTGTTGACCTTGTTTACAACGTCGGTAACAGCGGAATTTCCGTCTTTATCATCCGGAGCGCAAAGGATAATGTCCCCAAGTCCAATTGCGCCGTTAAGAGCCATTAACGTGATCTTGTCTTTTGTCTTACCGAGTCTGCTGAAACAATCAGCTACCATGTTGTGTAATTTTAAGTTCTTCATAAATAGAGTCTCCTTTTGTTTTTATATAAAAGCAGCTTGTAGAAGCCAACGAGAACGATTCAAATGAACAAATCATCATTTGAATTGCTATAAAACGCTCCTACAAGCCGTTTTTATTGTATTTATTCAGCTATAACTGCTTTTTCCTTCTTTTCTTCAATAGAAGTAACAACTATCTTTTTTGCTCCAACGACTTCATTATTTTTGCGAGAATAGAAGGGAATTCCCGAACCATCGCGCGGAATCGCAGTGAGTTTAATATTTGGGTGTTTCAAGAACGGATATTTTGTGTCGTACACAGGCTTTTCGCCATTAAACTTTACGATGCACCAGTCTTTGTCCATTCCCATAAGATCATCCGGAGTAGCAAGTTCGCGGCCGGTGTGCGTGGTTTCCTTCTTATTGATAACTTCAATCGTTTCTTTGCCAAGTTGCTCCGAAATAAATTTGCAAGTTTCAGGTTCCTGAGAGCCTAAGAAAACCCAGCTGTCTATCTGTCCGAATATTGAAGACCAGCCTTCACCAAGACACTTCATATTTTTTAGTCTGGCTACATCTTGAAATATAGGGAAAAGGCCGATATTTCTGGAACGGCACCCGGAAAGAATAGACAAATAATTATTTGGCTGAGGGAATGAAGTAAACTCGTCTTGTAACATCGTGACCGGAACCGGACAGCCGTTTCCGACATTTTCCACATCGCTTACATAGTATAGTTCTTTGTATAGGAACATATAAACCATAGAAACAATGAAGTTAAATGAGTCATCAGAGTCGGGAACTCTTAAAAAGAGCATCTGCTTTTCCCTTCCAAGATCACCCAGTTTGAGATCATCTTTACTCATTAAGCGTTCAACTTTCGGTTGCAACAGCATCTGCATCTTAGCTGCAAGTGTTGTTTCAATATTGCTTAAGGTTTTATCCTTTGCCTTATCAAACATCTGAAAGTATGTCATAGGCATATTATTGGAACCGTGCTTTTGTTCGAAATCGTAGAACAGCCATGAAAGGCCGGTCTTTTTAACACCGTTTCGTTGAATGGTAAGCGAGTTTAAGTTTACCAATTTCATAGCCATAGACAAGGTTCGATCTTCCGGTCTGGCATCGTAATATAACAAATAGCAAACGGCAGCTATTTCCAACATATTAGCATCGTCCCAGAAGGGATCCTTGCTTGCACCTGATTTATCAGTATCAAGACCTTTGAAGCAAAAGGACACCATAGAAATAATATCCTTATCGTCATTAACGTAATCAAAAGGATTAAATCTGTCAGAATTATCCATATCAATAAGATCAAGGATTTTGACCTTATACCCGGCATTCTCAGCAAATCCCGCACAACGCGGCGTTACATCACCTTTCGGATCGCAAACAACCATTGAACCGCCATTTTGCATTATATTCGTATAAACAAGTGTCGTGGTCTTTTTAGAACCGGCAGAGCCAATGCCAACCGAATTGGCATTCATGTGAGATGTTCTGACATTGATGTCAAATTTCACATGTTCGCTCATTATTCTATTCGTGGATGAAACGGGCTGCATATCAGTTATGGCTTTCGGATCAGAACGATTGCGCAACCTTTTCTTCAGGTGCTTTATCGACTTTCTATAATCACCATTTTCTTTTACCGCATATTTATTTACTAGCGTTTTCCACTTTCCCCATGCTGCACCGCCATATTCCTCGCCGGCACGTTTATTGTCCGGCGAATAAAATTGCCATACCAATAATGCATAAAGAATAAGAAAGATCAGTATAACTTGTCCGGTATATTCGTTTATTCCCGGATGGATGAAGCCGTCTATCCAATCGATAGTGTTAATGTTCAGAACGAGATTTTTAAGCGGAAAGTAGTGAGCCAGATAAAAGCCCGCTAAAATCGGAATAGGAATATAACAGAGTGCTTTGAGCAAATAAGTTGTTCGTCGTTCTCTTGGCCTTCCTTGTATAGACACAAAAATCACGCCCCTTCAACTTGCATAAGATAACCTTGCATCTTTCTTAAATCCCTATATTTCTGACTCCTTTTGGTTATCAGTTCGGTTGTGCTAGCTTCATCAAGATATTCTGCAAGCCACAAAATAGCTTTTGCCCGTTCAATCGGTTCCTTGGTGTTATGTTCGCAACGATAGAATGATATAACCTCGTCAAGTTCTCGGATAAGCCATTTTCTATTGCGGACATCCCAAGTACCGATTAGTGAAGCAAGTTCCGTTCCGACATCACAAACCGTCAACTGATAGTTCTTAAGAAACGTAGAGATAACGTTGTTTTTCTTAAGTTTTCCGATATCGTAGACTACTATTGCCGTCAGACTGTCCAGAAGCGTTTTGAGCTGCAACTGATTCATTTCAGACGCAACGGCATCCTCACATTCGAATAGGGTAGTTCCGGCTCCATTCACAAGATATATGCCTTGTCTTCCGTTAATGTTAACCGTTTCAAGAACCGCATAGTCTTCAGGCGTGTAATAGGCAAACAACTGATTACTGTTTATTGGTATCATTGGATTCTTTTCCTTTCTTATTTAGTTGTTTATTCATCCATTCAGGGAAGAATGTTTTTAGTGATTGAGATTGAAGGAACCTCTCAAATTTGAAAACATCATCCTTAGTCAATGGACGGTTCAGTCTTTGTTCAATAAGCCGACCACATTCAATCAACAGTTTGTTATGAGCTTTATTGTCGTCTGAATGTTCGGTCTTCTGTCGAACAAGCAGTTCTTCAAGCTTCGCTTGTTCGCTTGCGATCTTGGCACGTTGTACCTCGATCTGTTCAGATATTGTTCGGTTTTCCGGCATATATTCCCCCTTTCATATATAGACAGTAAAAGCCAGCAATAACAAACCCCGGACAAAGCCGGGGTTCATAGTTTTATGTGCTAATTTATTTTATTATGGGACCGAAGGCTCTATATCGGGTTCGGAACTGTCATTTTGTTTGGCCTCTTGCTGCATGCTCGAAAAGAGATTTTGATAATTTCTTTCCCCGCTACCACTGATAGCCGGAGTTTCCGATTTAACTGCTGCGGTTCGGTCTTCCGCAAAGTTTCGATTGCGATACATTGATATGGATGTTCCTTTTTGGAACGTATGAACCATTTCTATTTTTTGCTGATATGCATCGGCTATAAAAGCTGCTCGTTCTTCTTTAATGCCGAAAGAAGTATAAAGCGCTATTGTTTCATCTTTAGAAGGCAGTGCATCGAGGTCAACAATTTTTCGATTTTGAACCCTTTTAAGCATTTGTTCTTCTGTGTGATAAATAGAAGTAACCTTAAACTTTAGCAAGTCGGCTTTTGTAAGTGTTCGAACTCTTTCGTCATACAACATACTGTTGCCTGAATCGAAGATTGGAGCCGGTTTTACAAATTCCAATGTGTCAACGTTTCTTAATGCACCGAAATTCGAATAATGGCGGTCGATATTAGTGATTATAAAGTCGGTTATTGTCTGATAATCTAAAAAGTCGCGAACCAAATCTTCAGACATTCCAAGAGAAGCCCAGCCTTTAACGACACGATCATAATCAGAAAGTGACTCCGAAGTCCATTTATCTTTGTTTGCCAATCTGATCTGATGCGCCGGAACAAATTCAAGTCCCGGTTCAATAAATGTCTTACACGCTACGATCAAACCCGAATCGTCAGGATTCTGTTTCGCTATATAAGAAACATATTCAGGAGCATTCGGTTGCCTAGAATGTAAAAGAGTTGCAAATTGTTCATTTACAGCTTGCTGACCGAAACTCTTATAGGCCTTTTTAACTAACACCGGAGGATCTTCGGATAGGTCCCAGTATTTTTCCATTTGTCCGCCAAGAGTCGCATTCGCATCATACGAGTCCGAATTGTGATATGGGACAAACGGCTTATTAAGATATTTGTGATTCGTAAGACATATATCATTCCACTTAAGTGTTGCTGCTTCTTCAAAAGGACAAATCCAGTATGCATCAGTCATACTTAAAGCAAGATTTTTGGCAAGATAAGTTTCGGGATTTTCGGCTCCAGCTTGTCTGATGACCGTTTTCATATCCTCTCTTGTACTTGGAACAGCTCTTGCTTGCCACCATACATTAAGCGAACCCATAGGAGCTATTCTGTCATTCAGAATGGTTCCTTTTATAAGGGTTCCGGTTTCTTTATCATCAATGGTTAGAAGCGCACATATATCATCTTTATGTTTTAGATAATATAGATATTCTCTGCTCATTTCTTGATTACCTCATCAAGTTTTGCTTGAAGCTTTTTCTTATCAAGGTGAAGTTCAATGCAATGCTTAACAGCTGCCTGATAATATATATTCATATCAGGTTCAGTGGCCATAAAGGGCTTATCCGTCTTAAAGACTTGATAGTTTTTTCCGTTATCAATAAGTGTCAATATTTGATGGCCATTTTCATCCTTTGACCACTTATACTGGATTCCAAGATATTCGCCTTCGTTCCCAGTTAGAAGGTCGGTTTTATTTATTGTCTGTTCCATTGTTCTTCCTCTTGCTTTCATTAATCGTTGTTATCGGAAAGGGCAAACCCTTTTCCTTTACGGTTCTCTTAAGAAACATTCTTACGGCAGTTGACATGTCAATTCCCAGTTCTTCAAAAATCTCGGTTGCGTCTTGCCTGAGTTCATCGTCTACTCTAACTTGTATAACTGAGGTTGCCATATAAATAACTCCTTATGTTTATAATACAATTATAATACATTGTATTACAGTTTTCAAGTTATCATATAGTTGAAAGAATATTTTTATATATCTATTTCTTCTATCTGAAGCATTTCATCGAAGCTGCCGACTTGTGCTGCACAAAAATGTCTTATGTCCGGAGCTACTGATTTATCCGGAAGCTGGTTTACACACCATTCATAACCTTCAATTAAATTTTCTGTATCTTCTAACAGTTCAGGCTCGCAAAAGGCTGCCACTTCTCCCCTATCGCTGTCGAGAAAATTAATTATTGTCTCGACAATAACATCCGGTTCGATTTCTGCGTTTCTCAATTCCTTATAGAGTGTCCGGAGTGTTTTGATCTTATCGGCAGCAATCGCCGGTGTCCTTTGATATCTTTGGTGCAATTCGGATTCGTAATGTAAACAAAAATGCTGCCAATTAAAGGACTTCGGAACAAAAGTCATTGTCATATGTCCACCCCACCGTCATCCTTTTCTTTTTCGTCAGTGTCTCTTCCAAGGACTTTATCAATCTTGTGAATGATAGACATTGCAATCTCTGTAGAAGATTGAAAGCGAGAGAGCCTTTCGCCTTGCCAGCTTCTATGGGTATCATTGATGCCATTCAAGAGCTTAATACCAAATCCTGGCGGATCAAAATCGTTTAGATTTACTGTGTAATCATCCAAAAGGCAATCTGTATCTTTTATCCTTTTTCCGGGAACATAATCTGCTTTAGATGTTCCGCAAGGGCAAAAGCAACGATGAGCTTGGTCTATCTCCGGTAAATACTCATTAAGCCATTCGTTCTTTTCTTCAAGGGCATATTCGCTGTCTGTAAGATAAGCTGAGAGGATAAATACTTCTACTTTTGGTTCACAAGTGATTATCTGCCGTACAGCTTCTACTACTTCCTGATAGGGCTTCAGGTTTCGGAAATATCCTTTCTCAAACAGATCTTCGAGCTTCTTTCCCGGATTAAACACGGCGAGCGTTCCATCCATATCAACAAAAAGCCGAACTCTTTCGGGTTCGGTTTCTTGATTCTTTAAATTTCTAATGTCTATGTCGGGATATTCGTATTCCTTGGCTTCTGTCTGCATCAAGTCTCTACACACTTCAGGACTGTATCGTGTCATCTTTAGCCTCCTTGTTTAGATATCATATAGGGTTTGTGTTTGGTCACATATCTCTTATTGCTATATTTCTATATCATCATCTGCTTCTTTTTCTTCCGCTTCCAGCAGCTGATATATATCTATCTGTCCGGGCTTGCAGCTTTCAGGACATTTAAAACCTTCCCAATACTTATAACTGCCAGAAACGGTGCATTCTATCGCATATTCAAATTGCTCAGATTCATTCTTAAACCAGTATATATGTTCACCCACATAACTGTTTACCGCTTGTAAAAGAGCTTCATCGTTGTTCTTGTGAATCATTTCAAGAGCTATCTTGTGGTATTCACTGTCAAGAATTTCTCCGATATTCGTTTTATAACCCATTATGTACTTTGTTTCACTGTGCCAAGTGCCGTTTGGGTTCCTTGTTTTCTTTATCGTTATAGAGCGGCCAACTGTAAAACTGATCGTTATGTCTTTATAGGTTAATGCAGAAACATCAACATCTGAGTACTCAAGCATATCGTGTTTCATGGTTTAACTCCAAGTTTCTTAGTCTTCATCGACTGGTTCACAAACTACTATAAACTCTGTATTTCTTGCATACGTTTTACCGGTTACGGGATCTTCGCCCCAGCCGCAAGCCGTGATGCATAAAGTCTCTTTGTCGTAGGCTTTGGGATCCAAATACGGCATTAAATCTGAGTCCTTGACATATATTGTCTTGACAATCTTGTAAATATGCATCGTTCCATCTGTGGTTGTTACAATCACTTCTTCACCAATATGCTCCTGAAGGTACTGTATAGAACCCAGCTTGGCATCGAGATTTCCAATCTGCCTATGGCCAAACAGATTACAAAGCCCGGATTCACCAATGTTTACCGTTCCCGGATATCTGCCTACGCCATAGCGCAACGCATTTGTTGAACAAGTGTCCCAAATAGGTTCCTTTACATCGATACAAGGTATTTCAAGTATTCCGAGAAGTGTGAGGGATTCGTGTTCGCCCGAAATCGCTTGCATATCCCTTAAAAGCTTATCTAGTCCGACATCTTCTTCACCCTCTTCGCCTTCGATTGCTAACGCATCCGACTTTGGAACATTATAAGTGATGACTCCGCTGCCCTGTATGATCTGCTCTTCCATATACTCAACAGCATCGTTACTGTATTTTTGTCGGATCCAGCCCTTAATCGGTTCTATGAGTGCTAAGGCCAGTCCAAAAAATAAAGCAAACCCCAAAAGGAATCCACCTATTACTTTAATTGCTTTCATTATTATTCTCCCTTTCGAGATACCAAGCGCATACAACCATGTCACATTCATTATTAAAGAAGCTCCAATAGTCGCTGCCATCAACAAATATAAAATGTCCTAACACGCAAACCGCTACCGCTTCCTTATTGTTATTAAGAAACTCCGAGAGCGTGATTCGTTCTTTCCGTTGAAAGTATTTCTTTTTCTTGACTGTCAAGAATTGTCTGATATAAGCATCTTCATCATTTAGAGGAAGATAGCCGTCCGGGTTTATGCCTTTTGGCATGGTCATCGGAAATTCCTTACCGGTCAGATATTCATATGCTGTTCCAGTTCCTACAACAGAACACGGAAAACAATTATATTTTTGGTGAGGTTCATGTCTCATAATCATTTTCCCTATCTATACGGTTCACATTCTGCAAGAATCTTTTTGGACACTTTGTATTTTTTGTTAAGCACTTCGGTATATTCTTCATCGGTCTGACATGTAAGAGCTGCATCAAAAGCTTTAAACCACTTGCTTTCGAAAAAGGATAACCAGCGTTCCCTTTCGTTATATAAATCTTGCAGTTTATAGCAAAGCACCTGATAGTAACGCGAATAATAATTGCGCCGATACTCGATAAAATCACTCCATGACAGAGGGAACTCATTTTTAGTTCCTTGGTTCATTTCAGCTGCAACACGCAACAGCTCATATTCTCTTTCGTTCAAGTATTCAGGACATATCTTCGATCGGCTAATCAATTTAATCGCACCAACAATCAACTTCTTTACTGCCGGATTAGAATATTCTTCCGCCGGGATTTCACAATAAAGATCACGAGAATTAGGACCGCTTCGTTCAGGTGTTATTGTCATTTCGATAGTTTGGTTTTCATAATTGAAATGAAGCCGTAAGTATGCTGCTTCAAACAACAACGTGTAATTCCATTCAGAATCTTTAAACCTTGGCTTTTTTATTTTGTACAATTTGCAATCGAGTTCATTGTTTACAGCTCTGCATAGTGTTTGAAATTGTCTTCGAAATATCATAATAAAAACCTCCGGCATTCATATCATCAACTTCTAAATTTCAGGTTCATCATCTTTGAACTTGAATAACGACGGATCCGGTTCATACATATAGTCTTTATCGCTAAAGACTCTTATCTTATTTGGTTCTCCCTTGTAACGATGCAAATCAGTCCCGGAATACTCGCATTCATACAATTCAATTTGCTTGGTTTCTATATTCAGTTCCAAGCGATATATTGTTTTACAGTCTCTTACCCATTCCCATATGGTTTCATCATCACTGCCATACCAAGCATCTGAATTAATCTGTTCCGCATCAGTAACCATACAGTTGAGATAGCAGCGGTTTAGTCTGTTATAGATTTGTTTATCAGTCATAAATGTATTTCTCCCAGCCATAAATAAACCCCGGTGTTAGCCGGGGCTTAAAGTGTGCTTTTATTGCTAATATTAAATATCACAGTTTTCGGTACTGTCTGTTGGATCAGGTTCATCGGTCGTTGAATTATTTATTTCTGTTTTATCGTTAAATTGTCTCTCCGTATAGGTTGGTGTAATCAAGGTGTTCTCTATTCCAATAAAAT
>Ga0247608_10002686_pt1 | contig 21713 bp, 19 predicted proteins | sample 176DNAGHGlowgp2_FD_193490 | JGI IMG/M metagenome (GOLD analysis project Ga0247608, IMG submission 193490) | Sheep rumen microbial communities from Palmerston North, Manawatu-Wanganui, New Zealand - 1766 DNA GHGlow gp2 | ecosystem: Host-associated > Mammals > Digestive system > Stomach > Rumen ...
CCAGGCAACATCGCCGGTATCGTAATTCTTGCCGCCGAGAACTGCCTCGGTCAGCTCCGGATTCTTATAGTATCCGCAGAACAGTCCGGTCGGGTGGTTTTTGTCAATGCCGCACGCCATGATGCTGCCCTCTTCACCGTCCTCGCATTCGGTGCCGTCCGGACGGAGCAGGTGGATATTGTAGAGCGGCGACGGTTTGCCGGTCGAACCGGGCTTCGGGTCAATCCACGGGAAATTCGCGATCAGCACAGTGCCCTCGGTCTGACCGAATCCCTCGCGCATTTTCTTGCCGGTCAGCTCATAGATCCGGTTGAAGACCTCCGGATTCAGCGGCTCGCCCGCATTGCAGAAATTCTCGATCGACGAAAGATCGAACTGCGTCATATCCTCTTGCAGCATGAAGCGGTACATGGTCGGCGGCGCACAGAAGGTCGTCAGCTTGTGTGCGCTGATGACTGAGAGCATATCCTTTGCATCGAATCTGCCGACGAAATCATACACAAACTGAATTGCGCCGCAGATCCACTGCCCGTAAATCTTGCCCCAGCCGAATTTCGCCCAGCCGGAATCGGAAATGGACATATGCAGCTTGTTTTCCTGCACCTGATGCCAGTATTTTGCGGTGACGATATGCCCGAGCGGGTGCGCAAAATTGTGGCACACCATTTTCGGCATACCGGTCGAGCCGGAGGTAAAATAGATCAGCATGGTATCCGTAGCCTTCGTTGCCTGATCGCCGGTCGGACGCTCGAAGGTGTCAGGATATTTCGCAATCTCGTCCTCAAAGAAATCCCAGCCCTCACGCGGCTCTGCGACCGCGATCTTCTTGCGCAGCGTTTCAATTTGCGGTGCAGCGCCGTCGATCTGTGTGCGGATGTACTCGTCATCGCAGGCAACAATTGCAGAGATGCCTGCCATATTGCCGCGGTACGCGATATCATGCGTCGTAAAGAGCAGGTTGCCGGGGATCAGAATGACGCCGAGCTTATGCAGCGCTGTCGCAATGACCCAGTATTCCCAGCGGCGGCGCAGAATCAGCAGCACCACATCTCCTTTTTTGAGCCCGAGGCTTCGGAAATAATGACAGGTCTGATTGGACAGCTTTGAGATTTCGGTAAAGGTAAAAGTGCGTTCCTCTTTATCCTTGCTGAGCCAGAGCATAGCCTTCTTCTCCGGCTCCTGCTTCGCCCACTCGTCCACAATGTCCCAGCCGAAATTGAAATCCTCCGGCACATTCACCCGGTAATTGTCTCTGAAATCCTCATAGGAATCAAATTCGATACGGGGCAGATAACGGTTTAACAGCATATTATTTTTGCACTCCTTTAATCATGCGTTGTTATTCTGCGATCATCGTCAGAAATCTGGCTTTTTTATCCCCGACACAGCGCTGTCCGTGCAGATAGGTCGGGTTGAAATAGATCGAGTCGCCTTCATTCAGGATAAACTCCTGATCCTCGAATACGACGGCAATGGTGCCCTGAAGGACAAGGTTGAACTCCTGTCCCGCATGAGAAACGAGCTTTGCCGGTTCATCGGAGGGCTCAAGGGTCACAAGCAGCGGCTGCATGATCTTATCCGCATACCGGAATGCGAGATCCTTGAAACGGTAGCCCGGATAACGGCTGATGCTTCTGCCCTTGCCGCGGCGGACAACCTGATAGGTGTCGATCCGGCTCGGCTCGCCGACGATCAGCTCATTGAAATCAACCTTGAACTTATTTGCGATCTCATAGATAACGCTGATCGGGAAATCGCCGTTTTCTTCATATGCTGCATACTGCTCAACCGGGATGCCGAGCTCCCCGGCGAGTTTTTCCTGCGTATAATCACAAACCTCGCGGAGTTCGCGGATGCGTGCTGCAATTTCGTTAATCGAATCCATAAAACAGCCTCCTTCTGTATCAAATCATTCTGATGCTGCCGGAAATCCACAGGGTATTATACCATATCCGGCAGGGATTTGTCAAGAAAAGACACAGCGCCCGTTCAATCCGGGCGCCGGTCAGTTCTGTCAAAGCAATTAAGCCATACCAGCGGTAATGATTGCCATTTTGTAGACCTCATCCGCTGTGCAGCCTCTGGATAAATCGTTGATCGGTGCATTCAGACCCTGAAGAATCGGGCCGTATGCCTCGAATCCGCCGAGGCGCTGAGCAATCTTGTAGCCGATATTGCCTGCTTCAATCAGCGGGAAGATGAATGTATTTGCCTGACCTGCGACCTTGGAATCCGGGCACTTGGTCTTTGCGACCTCAGCAGAAACTGCCGCATCGAACTGGAATTCGCCGTCGATGACGAGCTCGGGGTCGATATTGCGAGCTTCGATAACAGCATCGTGGCTGAGCTGAACCGTGCCGCCCTTGCCGGAGCCGTATGTAGAGAAGCTCAGAACTGCGACCTTCGGGTCAATGCCGAAGAACGCGGCGGTTCTTGCGGTCTCAACAGCGACCTCTGCGAGCTGTCTTGCAGCGCTCAGGACAACATTGCCGTCCTTATCGAGACGGTCGGAATAGCTGAGGTTGATTGCGCAGTCGCCCATTGCAATCTTCTCGTCCGCGCCGTCCTTTTCACGGAACAGGATGAAAGAGGAGCTGACCAGATTGGAGCCCTTCTTGGTCTTGATGATCTGGAGCGCCGGGCGAACGGTATCCGCAGTCGAATAGGTTGCGCCGCCGAGCAGTGCATCCGCCTTGCCCGCCTTCACCAGCATCGTGCCGAAATAATTAGACTTCTTGAGCAGAGTGCGGCACTCATCCTCGGTCATCTTGCCCTTGCGGAGCTCGACCATCTGCGAAACAAGTGCTTCCATCTCCGGATAGGTCTCCGGATCAAGAATTTCTGCCTTGTCAATTGCAAAGCCGCCTGCCGCAGCCGCAGCCTTGACCTCATCGACATTGCCGCAGAGTACGACGCCCATCAGGTCTTCCTTCAGGAGCTTGTCCGCAGCAAACAGAATACGCGGGTCGCTGCCCTCAGTAAAAACGATTGTCTTGCGGCTTGCCTTCAGATTTGCAATCAGTTTATCAAACATGCCCATTTTCGTTACCTCCGAAAAATAAAGTTCTGATACCTGTTATTATACCACATTTCCAGTGATTTTTCAATAGCAATTTGCAGAAAAAAGCGATTTTCTCAGAATTTACGGTGCCGCCAGGCAAAGGCGGAGACCAATGCAGTCGCCAGAATTGAGATTAGCAGCGGAGAAACCCAGCTTGCCCGGAACGGCAGCGTATCGGTATTGATACCGTAAAAGCCGTAAATAATGTTCGGAATTTCGATGATGACGGTGATAATCGTCAGGCGCCACATGACGGCGTTCTGATTGTTTGCGATAACATAAGAGAACGCATCCATCATTGCGGAGAGAATGCCGCTGTAAATGCTCGCCATTTCTGCCGCCTGCCGGAATTCGATTCCGACATCGTCCATCAGATCCTCATCGTCCGGGTAGAGCTTCACAACTCTGCCGCGCTGAATTTTATCAATCGTAACCAGATTTGCCTTCAGCGAGGTCGTGAAATAAACCAGCGACTTTTCCAGTCCCATGAGCTGCACGATTTCCTTGTTCTTCATCGCGCCCTTGAGCTTATGCTCCATAGAATACGAAATCTTGTCGATCTGCTTCAGGTATGAGACAAAACCTGCGGAAATCCGCATCAGAATTTGCAGAATGAAGCGCGTGCGGAGCTGCGTCTCAATGTGTGCGTTACGGTTTTCCGCCATTGCCGCAAGCACCTGGTTTTTCCGCAGTGAAATCGTAAACACATAATCCGGCGCATTGATAATGCCGAGCGGCACTGTGTAATACTGATGAACCTCGCCCCGTTTTTTTTCGGCAACCGCTGAGTCAACGATTATCAGTGTCTGCGAATCCTCCCGCTCGACACGCGAGGATTCTTCTTCGTCCAGGCAGGAGCGGACAAAGCCCGCATCCAGCCCGAATTCCTCCGTCAGCCGGTGAAATTCCTCCTGCGACGGATCATAAACCGAGATCCAGCTCCCCGGCTCCGGCTGTTCCAGCGGGCACAGTTCACCGTTTACTGTCTTATAGATATGGATCATCCAGTTCCCTCCTGCGTTTCATAAATTGTAATTATTACGGTAAAAAATGTCATTTCGGTGACGAATTCTTCTCAATCTGACCGCAAACTGTTGACAGATTGCGAATTGCGGTTGATTTTTCCGGAACTTTCCGCTATACTGGACTCATGAGAAACGAAACCGATGCAGCGGGTCAGGCGCAGCGGAAGAATCGTCGCTCAGAAGTATGGGAATGTGTTTGAATCCTGAATCTTTTTGATCCATTGTTACAACCTTCAAGACTTTGGCTCTGCTGATTAGCCAACGGCAGAGCCGCTTTTTTTTGCGCATATTATGATGCAAAGAATGCGCGGATCTCCGCTTCGGAAGCATGAACCGTTCCCTGAATCATCTGGTCGGAGCCGCCTCCTCTGCCGTTCAGCGCCTGATTGAAGGTTTTTGCCCATGTGCGCAGGGGTGTGGTGCTGCTGCCGATGATATAGCGGTAGCCGTCCGCGTCACTGCCCTGAAATGCTGCGCAGACGCCCCCGCTGAGCGCAATACCCGCATTCACGAGATTGCGCAGGCTGTTCTGATCGAGCAGCTCCTCGAAGATTACGGTATTGCCGTCGGTCTGAGCGAGTGCGGCAATCCGGCTTTCGAGCAGCGCACGGCTCAGCTTTGCATTCTTTTCACGTTCTTCCGCCATATTTCCGAGAATCCGCTCAACGGCATCCGCAGCCTCAAGCTGTTTGCAGGAGAGCAGATTGGAAATGCGGACGGTGTTGTTCAGACGCTTCTGATAATCGTCGCGTGCATCCAGACCGCAGAGCATCCGGATGCGGACGCCGCCCTTCCAGTTTTCGGCGCCGAGAATCTTGATGCCGCCGACCGCGCCGGTCTCCGAGACATGGGGCGCACAGCAGGCGCAGACATCCCAGCCTTCAATCGTAACAATGCGGATATTCTCGGTCAGGTCGAGCTTTGAGCGGTATTCCATTGCTGCACATTCCTCCGGGGAGGGATAGCTCACGGTTACCGGTACATTCAGCGCAACAACGCGGTTTGCGATATACTCAACGAACTCCAGCTCCGATTCGGTCAGCACGCCGCTGAAATCGACGGTTACGCCGTCTGAGCCGAGATGAAACCCGACATTGTCATATCCGAACTGCCGGTGAACGATACCGGAAATCAGGTGCTCGCCGGTATGGTTCTGCATTTTCCGGAGCCGCTGCTCCCAGTTCAGGACGCCTTTGATCTCGATGCCCGGCTCCAGCGGCACATCAGTATAGTGCAGAATTTCTCCGTTCACTTCCTGCACGTCGGTCACAACGGCATTGCCGAGATTGCCGGTATCGGCAGTCTGACCGCCGCCCTCGGGAAAGAATGCGGTTTGGTCGAGGATGACACCGTATGCAGCACCGTCACCGCGTTTTTTTGCGTCCGGCAGCGGCTCGCAGGACAGCACCTTTGCGGTGAATTCCCGCAGATAGCTGTCGTTATCGTACAGTTTTTTCGTCAGTGTACTCATATATCATCGAATCTCCTTTGCAGAAATTGTAGTGCCTGTTTATCTATTATATCATAATAAAAGGAAAAACGCAATGGGAGCAAGTGAAAAAAGTCTTTGGAAAAACTGCCGGGGAAATAAAACGGAGCCGGGCACTGCCCGCCCGGGCTCCGAGCAGGCTGCACGCGAAAGCGTGCCATAATATTCGGCTGAGAAAAGCGGTACGGCTTCGCTTATTATGGTGCGAAGCGAATTGGAGCCGGGCACTGCCCGCCAACCTAATTTCCAATTCTGCGCATCAGCTCAATTTTCATGATGCAGTTTCGAGTGCAAGTGAACCACGAGGGAACCGCGGGGATTTATAGGCGGGTAATCAGCCGTTCAGCAAAGCATCAAAGTATCCGTCAATCCGCTCGTCAACCAACTTGCATTCCTCGGAAAACGTATGCTGATACACCGACTTCAACACACCGTTGCTCGACCAACCGCCGCGCTCCATCGCGCACTTGTCCGGAATACCGAGCATCAGCATGACCGAGGCGTTCAAGTGCCGGAGCTGGTGAAAAATTAGATCATACCCATATGCCTTCGTCAGCTTCTTAGAAACGGCGCCGAATCTACTGATACGCCTGCGGAACGATGAAATTCTCGTCACGCTCATGCGGAACAGCGTCAATCAACGACTGAATATAAGCCGGAACGACCAGCCGTCTTGTGGAATTGTAGGTTTTGTTCAGTTCGCGGACAACATCCTTACCCTTGATAAACAGCTTACTGCGCTGAACCGTCAGAACGCCGTCCTTAATGTCACCAAACTGCAAACCGCGAACCGCACTCATTCGCAGGCTGAGCCACATCGCCAAAAGGCACGGCAGCTCAATCTCTGTGCCGCGAATCATGTGAATCACCTGATCTGCGGTCGGAAGTACTTTCATGTTCGGCTTCTTCAGGCGAGAAAACCATACGATTCTCGACATGTGCTGAGTACTCGGCCAATACATTATACTGGTTTGAATTTGGAATAATCATTTCCTTTTTCCCCCTCAAATAGGATTTTTTCAATATACACCGTGCCGCAGACCAGACCGACAGTGATGGGGGCGAGCAGATACAGAATCGGGATCATGCTTGTGCCCATTACGATCACCAGCATCAGCACGATATACAACGCACCGAATGCACCTGCATAGATGAGTTCCTTTGTCCGAAGCTTCTTGCTTGAGGGATTACTCGAAGTGATTTCCTTTTTGCTCATTGTGCTGTAATGTCAAGGGGACATATGACGAGCTGTTCACCGTCATCTGCGACCCGCAGTACGACAGGATCTGGCTCGACAAGTGCGAACCGATCGTCGGCGCGGATATGGCGGAAATGTGCGCGGATATGCTGAAAAGCGCCTGCACCGGCACGCTCTACGGCGAAGATGCCGTGAGTGCCTACGGACAGATTTGGTTCAATCGGGATTACACCTATGACTGCGCCGTAGAGGAGATGCCGGCGGGGTATGCGGATGCTCTGATGCAGTACACATACCGCTCCGATTTTCAAGCCATTTTCTCAAAAAATCCCCTGAACAGCAGACACTGACCGCTGAACAGGGGAAGTGAGCTTAATCTTCAAACCGAAACAGCTTCGCCGCGATGCTGTATATCACGACCGATATCACAATGCCCGCGATGACGACGACCGGCAGCGCTCACGCCGGACTGTAATAATGATCATGTGGTTAGAACTGGCTAACCAAAGCAATTCCTTTGACAGCTTTGTTCGAGATAGCCTGTATACAGAGTGAGCGAAGTGATGTATTTTGTGACCGCAGAAAAGGGGAGTAGATATGTATTCAACTGTCAATAAAATGCGTCTGGTCATTCCGGCAATGCTGCTTTGCATGATCGGTGACTACTGTATCGGCATTGCCGGACATCGCACCGAAGCAGATCGCCGATCTCGGATGCGGCGGCGGGAGAAATGCCGGTGAGCTGCTGAAACGATATCCGCAGGCGATGATGACGGCGATCGACTACGCATCGCTCTCTGTCCAGAAAGCAACGGAATACAATCGGGCTAGAGAAAGGCTCCGTAACCGGCTTGGTTACGCAGCCTTATCTTCAAATCATAAATACTTCTTTATTGACGCCCCCCGAGAGGTTTCCCCTGTTTCTTTTGCATTCATGATGCGAGTACTTCCTGTAATATGACGCTGTCCGTATCGAGCTTGCCGGAGCTGTCGGTGTAATTCCAGACCTCAAGAGCCATGCGCGTTGTGTTCGCGGGCATTTCGACAGTGACCTCTGCTATGCCGGAACTGTCGGCGGCGACCTCACCGATCGGGATTGTGTTCCATTTACCGGTGCTGCCGGTTGATTCATTGACGGCAGCGGGATCCCAACAGCCCCATGCGAGATTCAGTTTGCTGTCCGCCTTTGCGGCGAGCCGCATTGTGATCGTTTTCCCTCCGATTCCGTCCGTCATGCGCCATTTTCCGGCGTCTTCTTTTATGTATTCGATCGAGTATACCGGTTTTTCGTCTGTCTGTCCGTTCAGGAGCTTCCGTTTCAGCAGGGTCAGATCAGTGGCACTCAGGCTGCCGCTCTTGTTCAGATCGGCGTTCTGCGTCAGAATATGCGGCGGGTCATCCGCACACAGAAATTGCTGCAAATACCGCGCATCTTCTGCATTTACGAGTCCGTCCTCAGATGCGTCGCCGTCAAGATAATAATGCTTGAGCTGCAGGATCATATTGCCCGAGCTTGTGCATTCTGCCGGGATGACCGTATTATTGCAGACCTCCGCATAGCAGTTCCAGCCTTTGACAATCAGGCAGTCGGCCGTATCAAGATAGAGCGTATTGCCGTAGACTTTGGTATTTTGCCCCCAGTTGTCGAGCTGAACGCTCATATCGAAGGCGTAGAGCTGTTTCTCGCAGCCGTTCCGGTATCCGGTGTTGTAGCGGATGACCGCATCCAGACCCTTCGCCTCAACAAAGCTGTTGCCGCCGTTTTCGCCCTGAATTCCGGTGCCGTCGAAGGTGCAGTATTCGACAACATTGCCGTAGGTATATTCCTTGATATCGACATGATCCGCTGCAACATTCGGTCCGAATTTGCAGCCGCGAACGGTATTATAGTGGCATTCAAAGCCGTAGTCGGTCGTGCCTTTTGCGCTGCCGATGTAGACGCCCTCGCCATACTGCGGCGTGATGGTACCGGTGTCGTGAACATAGCAGTTCTCGACGAGATTATAGCTGCTGTTGTCGATGACATGAATGCCCTCGCCGCCGATGTTGTAAACCTCGCATCCGGAGATCACGCTGTGTTCGGACTGCGCAAGGAAGATGCCCTTTGCAGCCTCGCAGATTTTGAGATCACGGATCTCCCAGTATGAACCAATGATATTGAGTGCATATTTATGCTCCTGTGTGGCGCCGCGGATCGTTGCGGGGTGAGCGGGATCCTCGCTTCGCAGAATGATGTGCTGTTCGGGTGTACCGCTCACTTCAGCGAAAAATGCAGCCCATTTGCCGAGCCATTTGTCATTTTCGTAGACGCCTTCCTTCAGGATGATTTCCTGTCCGGGGGCAGCATTGGCGAGTGCTTCGATTAACCCGTTTGTATCTGAGACGATGACCTGCTGCGAATCCGCTTTCGCAGGCGGCGCGATGCTGAGCGCGGAGCCGCAGAGGATTGCTGCGGTCAGCAATGCAGCGAATCGGCTGTGTTTCATCCGATCACCTCCGTATGATTTCCGGTATGGATGCCGGTTTCAATAAATCCAGTATATCACAGATTGAACAAAAAATCAATAGATTCGCGCAATATTTTTATTCTAATGAATTGACAGCAGCGGCAAAACATGGTATACTGAAAGCGGGGAGGGGATCACAATGAAAAAGCAGATTGCACTGCTGCTGCCGGTGCTGCACGGCATATTCTATTCTCGCGGAATCACTATTATCACGGCGAACCTGTTCCGATGGCTCTTGCAAGAAAGAATTGTGCTGCAAAACTGGAATGCGGTTGATTTTGACGGCGGCAGTACGCTGAACGCGGTTGATCTGACACTGTTGAAGCGCGGCAGGGCGGTACCGGATTTGGAGAATGCATCATGAATTTTGGAGAAATGCTCATTGCAAAATCCGGTGGAATCTGATACAATAAAAACAAGAAGCGGCACCCGTTCCGATGCCGCAGATGCAGCCGTATGAAGAAGAGAGGGCTTCATACGGCTGCATTTTTTTTATTGTGTTAGCATGGCATTAAGGCGGGCGGTTATTTCGGTTTTGCACAGCGGAATTCACCGGGGGAGACACCGCATTCCCGTTTGAACTGCCGCGCAAAATGTTCATAGCTCCGGTATCCGCACTGCATCCCGATATCGTGAATCGGGATATCGGTCGTGCGCAGGAGCATCTGAGCATATTGAATCCGGCTTGTGATGACATCCTGCATGAACGTGACACCGAACTGCGTTTTATAATGCGCATGAAAAGAGGAAAGGCTCATGCGGGTCTGGTGTGCGCCCCAGCTTGCCGACCATTCCCAGTACGGATTCGCATAAACCGTATTGCGGACGGTCAGCAGCATTTCGTAACGCGAGCCGCGGATTATGCTGTTTTGTGTCTGCATTTGTTCACTGACCTTGTTGCAGATCAGCGTAAAATAACAGCGGATGGATTCATCACTGTGCAGGCGCGGTGTGCTGTATTCGTCTGCGATTGCTTTGATGCAATAACTGAAAAACTCCGTATATTGCAGCGGCACCGGTTCAGCATACGGAATCCCCTTTGCACGGAACTGCGCTTCCTCATCGCCTTCAAAGTCAAAATGCAGCCAGTCATTTGCAAAAGGCTGCTGCGGCACACAGCGGTAATACTGCGGCATCCCCTTCGGGTACATGAAAAATGTGTTTTTCGGGACAAAAACCTCCCGCCCGTTCAGCGTAAAAACAGCGTCCGTTTTCAGGATCAGCAGCAGAAAGTCGCCGCTGCCCTCCGGCCGTTCAATGATAAAATCGGCATCATGACGGTGGTCGTATCCGACATTGTGCAGAATCATGAGATGTACCTCCCGGGAGGAATGCAGAATAGTTCGGCTTTTATTTCAGGCGGGTGTCAATGCTGTCGCGGATAACCTCGGTCTTCCGGATCTTTGCATAACCGGGGAGCCGGGCATTGACGGCTTCGGTAATCCGGTCGCCGTCGCATTCGGCGACAGCATAAAGCACCGCGCAGATCTGTCCGTTTTCCGCAAAGACCTTTGCCTTTGAAAGCTGCGGATATTCCGCAAATTTCGCTTCAATTTCATCGGGATAAATATTTTCTCCATTCGAGAGCAGAATCATGCGGCGCTTTCTGCCCTTGAGATAGAGCTTTCTGCCGGAGAGACTGCCGAGGTCGCCGGTCCGGAAGAATCCGTCTGCATCGAATGCGGCAGCGGTTGCTTCGGGATTGGCAAAGTATCCGGAGAACAGATTGTCCCCGCGAACGAGAATTTCGCCGATGCCGTTTTCATTCGGGTCGGCGATTTTGATATCGAGCGATTCCATTACCGTGCCGACCGATTCAAAATCGTCAGGCGCAGTGTACTCCACGCTGATGATCGACGAGGTTTCGGTGAGCCCGTATGCTTCGAGCATATTGAGCCCCGCATCTTTATAGAATTTGCGCAGCTCCGGCTTGAAATAGGCGCCGCCGCAGAACAGATAGCGGATGCAGCCGCCGAGCGCCGCATTCGGCGAAATGCCCATTGCTTTGCAGGCATCATAAATGCGCTCATAGATCAGCGGTACGGCACAGAAAACGGTCGGGCGTACCATTTGCAGCTCTTCTGTGATTTTTTTCGTATCGCTGCAAAGATAAATCTGCATTCCGTTGCAGATGGAATAGAGGAAATTGCAGACGCCGCTGTATGTATGGCTGAGCGGGAGAAACAGGTAGTCTCTGTCCTCGATCGAAAACGGCGTGCGCAGATGCAGGCTGTCCCAGTTTGCGAACATTGCGCGCTGTGAGAGCATGACCGCTTTCGGATTGCCGGTTGTGCCGGAGGAAAAGATAATTTTGCAGCAGATTTCCGTGCTGCGCGGCGTCAGTGTCTGTGTGCAGGTGGGCAGATGCAGCAGTTCGTCGATGCGGATGCAGAGCAGCTCCGGATGCTGCACACGCAATGCCGAAACAATCTCCTCACGCGGCGCATCGTAAATGATTGCCGCAGCGTGCAGAATCTCCGCGGAGCGGTTGACATCCGGCAGCTTCCACTCCTTTGAGAGCGTACAGCTCACGCCGACATAGGTCATAACCGCAATGTCTGTTATCATATAGGCGTAGGAATTTGCGGCATAGAGAATGATATGTTTTTCGGCAAGCCCTTTTTGGAGCAGTGCCGCTGCCGCAGACCGTACATCTGCGGCAAATTCCGCAAAGGTATGCGGAACAAATGCATTGTCCCCGCGTTCAAAAATGTAGGGATGATCGGGATATTCCGTGCAGCCTTTTGTCAGCAGACTGTCCAGTTCGTAAGCGCTCATGTCAGAGATGCCTCCAGTTTGTGATAGTCAATTTTTGTATGGTGTTTTACGTCGCAGGGGATTTTGCGGATGCGGTACAGTGCAGGCCCGGAGATACCGAACGAAGTCAGGGTACGGCGGATTGCTGCGGGCTCCGGGACAGGTTCCGGAAGAAACACACAGACGCGCCCCTGCGATTGCAGTACGGCACATTTCGGCAGATTTGGCATCTGTATTATAATCTTTTGCTCGATTTCGTTACTGTAAATGCGCTTGCCGGATACAGTGACAAATCTGCCCTCTTTGCCGCGGTAATACAGAATACCGTCTCCGGTTTCGGCGATATCGCCGGTGTGGTGCCAGAGCGTGCCGCTGCTGTCGGTTTCCTTGCCGGAATCGTGCTTCAGATAATGCGCAAGAAGCGCGGCACTTGTGACAAGAATCTCGCCCTGCTCCGTCAGTCGGACACGCACCCCCTCGACCGGCGTACCGAGCATTGCCTTGCCGGTCTTTTTCAGTGTGCGGATATAATCCGTCAGATCGGCGGCAGCGATAATGCTGCATTCTGTCGATCCGTAGATCAGCGTACACGCAGCATTCCGGAATTTTCGCCGGATGATGCAGGCTTCATGCAGATTCAGAATTGCACCGCCGCAGTAAATCTGCCGTAAATGCGGAAAAACGGGATTGGTACGCAGACAGAAATCCGGCGAGGTCAGAAGCATTGTGACCGGCTCCATGCGGAACAGAGACAGGATGCGATTCAGCTTTGCATCGGAGTATCTGCCGAGATTCAACATCGGCATCACAGTTGTGAATCCGCTTAAAATATTCGCAAAAACGTAGATATACGAAGTAGTCAGAACCGTCTCGCCGCTGTCTGCCTGCATATTCTGCCGGATCAGCTCCAGTTGATGCAGCAGGTCGCGGTGACTGCGCACCGCAATCTTCGGGCTGCCGGTTGAACCGGTCGTCATGGTCAGCAGGGCAGGGGAGTCCTCCGCCGGATAATCGGCAGGCTCTGCCGACGGCGGAACCCCGTGATAGCAGTCGGTGCGAATGATATGCCGGATTTTGCCGATTTCGCGGAAAAACGGGCGCAGAAAACGTGTCTTGCCGGAAACCAGTACCGCATCCGGTCGGTAATCGGCAAAGACCCGGCGCAGGCTGTCCTGTTTCGCCCAGATGTCCGCATACATGATCGGCGCACCGGTTTGCAGCGCGGCAATCATGCTGACACAGAGATCGTATGAGGGCGGCGCAAAAGCCAGAATCCGCATTCCGCGGCGGATGCCCTGTGCCCGGAGGTAAGCGGTCATGCGCTGCACATCATCGTGCAGCTCCGCAAAGCTGCGGCGGAATACATGGCTTCCCTTTCGCGATACAATCGCCGTCCGGGTTCCGCCTTCTGCAAATGCGAGGCGGAATGCATCGGTAATGCTGCTCATTTTATTTCCTCCGGTAAAGCAGAAAATCACGGTAAAACCAGGAACGGTTCCGGCGGAAAAGCGCTGCTGATGTGTCGTGATCCATTGAAAAATCACCGTCAGGCAGATACCGGCGGTTCTGCATATTCCAGTATGAAAGTCTGCTGCCCGGCGCTGTCATTGCAGAGAGCGCGGCAATATTTTGTGTGAATTCCGATTCGCTCATATATTCAAAAATATCGGAGAGATTTGCAAAATCGACCGGCTCTGTTTGCAGGTTCAGCAGATCGCTCTGCACGAGCTGAATCCGGTCAAGCCGGCTGCTGATGAGATCAAAGCAACGCTTTTGCAAATAGACCGGAAGCGCACGCGGCGTATAATTGCCGTTGACAATGTACTGCATATACGGGTTTTTCGCATTTGAAGTATGCGAGATGCCGTATGCAAAGCGCTGCCGGATGTCATCGCCGCTCTGCTCCTTTTCCTCGACATAGTCATAGCAGCTCCGGTCGCGTCCGAGATTGCCCATGACGCGGTAGCCAAAATAAACGCGGAACATCGCGTGCAGACGGAAACGGTTGATTTTCTGCTCAAAGAAATCGAGCTGTTTTTCCGGGTCGTCCATCGCGGTGAATTCCCCGAAAATTCTGCGGGTTGTGAACAGCGGGATGATACGGCGGCGGAAAATACCGAAGAAATGTTCAAATTTTCCTGCATGAATCAGCCCGTTCCGGATGATTTCCGGTTGTGCGTCGAAATAACACCGCGCATCTTTTGTGAGTGCATTCCGCACACGGCGGTACAGTGCCGTGCGGTCGCCGCAGCATACACCGAAAAAGCGCAGCACATCCGCATAGGGCAGCAGGCGCATTGCCGCCATTTTTAATTCGCAGAGCCAAAGCTGCGCCGGATTGCGGTCAAATGCATAGATTTTCTTCGGATCGGCGAGCAGCAGCGCGAAGGTGTTGTCGCCGCCGGATGCGACGGAAATTCCGGTTTCGCCTGCATGAATATGCAGCGCGTTCAGCAAAATATCGGTGTCCTCCCAGCAGTTTGCATATCGGATGATGTTCTGACTGTTATGCATCGGTTTCTCCTATGATTTCCACAGTTCCCTGTATGCCGTCTACGCGGACGGTCATACCGTCTTTGACCGTATCGGTCAGACCGCGGATGCCCGCAACCAGCGTAATGCCCATTTCCCGCGCAACGACAGCCGAATGTGACAGCACACTGCCGCGCTCAATTATGACAGCCTTTGCCATCGGAAACAGCACGGTCCAGCCGGGGTCGGTGCGCTTTGCCATGAGGATAAAGCCCTCGACATCGGCGTGTGCAGGATCTTCGACAAGCCTGACGACACCGGTAACCGGTTCGCCGCCGCCTGCTGCGCCGTGCAGGATGCCGCCGCTGCCGGTTTCCTGCCGTGTGTAGACCGGAATCATATGCGCCGGCGCTATATCTCCGTAGAAATACATGCGGTCATAAGCGGGTTTTGTTTTGTTTTCTTCATATTCGGCTTTCCGCTGCGCGACTTTACTGCGGATTTCCTCGGTATTTGTCCATGTGCCGTCTGCAATCCTTGCAATCTCGGGGCGCTCCAAAAAGAAGATATCGCGGAAATGCCCGATCACGCCGGCAGCTTCAAGATTCTTGCCGATACGCAGATAAATATTGCGGATCACCGAATAAATATAGGTACGCCGCAGCCGCAGCGATTCGCGGTTGCGGATGAAATATTTTGTGATGCGCAGCAGCCGTTTGATCAGCGGACGCTTGCATATGCCGAAATGCGAAAGCAGCGCTTTTTCGGCATTGCTGTCCTGAATCCCGCCGGATTCCGGCAGTGTATCGCAGTGCAGGTAGCCGCGGATTGTATCAAGCAAAAATGCGGGATCCTCGAACAGCGTGACGGTTTCGAGCTTGAGCTCGTCCATTGTGCGGGCGCCGAATCGCTGAATATATGCGGCAATCATGCGGAAAACCGGCGCATCCTCATGCAGATGTGCCTGAATCCTGCGATTCTCCGAGCCGAACAACGCGGTCAGCTCCGGCGATTTTCGGATCTCCCGCACAATATCCAGAACCGCAGCACTCTGCTCGGCGCTTTCGACATTGCCCTGCCGGCTGATGACTGCGCTCAGCATTCCCTCATATCCGTCGATTTTCTTTTTTTTCAATTGATCGGTCAGCATTCCGTAGAACACCATTGCGCCCATATCGTTTGCAATCGGCGTGATAAAATCGTCGAGGATTTCGCGTTCGAGCGTGTCATAAACCGCCAGCGCCTCGGTATTGCTGAGTCCTTCAAAGAGATTGGCGTAGTAGGGCTTTGTGACTTCCTCAAAGCGTTTGAGAAAATGTGCGCTGTCTTTTTTCATGCGGAGCATTCTGCGTATAAAGCTGACATAAATTCGCAAAAGACGCGTTTTTGCACCGATTTCCGATTCATGCACTGTCATCTTGACGCCCATCATGTTTTCCATGTAATGCTTATTTTTCTGATAACCCGGATACAGTGCTGTCATGCGGTACCAACTGTTCAGACGGTAATAAATCCGGTTTTCATAAAAGCAGAGCATATGGTCAAGATCGTCCGAAACCGACCGGATTGCGTCCTCGCTCACATAGAATGTGCGGAGCGTCTGGCGGTAGATTTTCGCATAGACCTCGCGGGCGAAGGTAAATGTCAGCGGCGTAGTGACGCCGGAATAGCTCTCGATGATGTTGGAATTGTCGAGCACTGTCCGGAACGCGTTTTTGTCGATGCGGCTGTAATTGGTGATCGGGCGGCACTGCAAAATATACACAGAATCGCCCTTTATGCAGAATTCAATATCCTGTCCGATGCGCGGTGAAAACCCTTTTTCAATTGCCTGAGCATAGTGAAACAGTTTTTTCAGCATATCATCCGGCAATTTCACATCGGTTTCCCGGCGATAGACAATGCTGCCGGTGATGTCAATGCCGTAATCGCTGCTGTCTGTTTCGCCGGAGACAAGCCGTTCTCCTGTGCCGGATATCACGCTGATGTATGTTTCATCCGGATTATTCGTTGTCGGGTCGGTTGTAAAGATGACACCGGCGAAATCTGCCGGAATCATTTGCTGAATGATGACAGCCGGTCTGATCTCCGGTGAAATCAGACCGTTTCGTTCGCGGTACTGCATTGCCCGCTCAGAGAAGCAGGATTGATAGCAGCCTCGGATGCTGCGCCAGAGTGCTTCCTTTCCCCGGATATGCAGTTCGCTTTCAAGCATTCCGGCGAAGGAATGCGCATCTCCGTCCTCATCGGCAGCGCTCGACCGCACCGCGAATTCGGCATCTGCGCCGAAGAGCTCTGCCAGATGCGCTTCGAGTTTTGCAAAATCGGATTCGGGAAATTCGCACAGATCGAGCAATTCCAGTATTCTTCCTCGGCTTTCCGGGGTATAATGCTGCAAAAGCGCACGGTACTCTGCGAGATGCGTGCCGAGAAATGCGTCAAATGCCTGCGTCGGCAGAACTGTCCATTTCGGCACCGGCATTCCCATTTTATCAAGCTGTTCCAGGTGATATGCTTTTCCGCCGATTTGTCTGATATCCGGCGCAATATGCTCCAAAAAACAATTCATTCCGATTTCCTCTTATATGCTGCATATCCCGCTGCAAGCAGCAGAACGGCAATGCAGACTGTAATCTGCCGCAGCCCGAATCCGGTGCCGTTCAGCAGATCGTACATCAAAAACAGCAGCGGCAGAAATGCCGGTTTTACGATCGAAACGCGGTTCATCAGCGGGATATAGCAGATCGCAGCGACGCACACCAGCCCTTTGATGCCGAAAAACAGCAGATGCATTGTGATGAATGCGGCGCATAAAAAACCGAGCATTGCTGCAAGCTGCTTTTTTGAAAGATATTGCGTTTTTCTGCCGCGGTCTTTCTCATAATCCGAGAGATCGTCTGCGGCGCGGAGCATCAGCATCAGGCACCAGCTCAGCGCGGCTATCCGTAAAAAGCACGGAATTCCGGCGTTTCCCTGCCATGCAAACAGCAGCGAAAACAGCACCGCCGCCGCGAGATAAACCGCCGCCAGACCCTTTCTGCACCAATATCGGATTCCGTTCATTTTGTGATAAAATTGCGGTAGATCCATGCTTTCAGCCGGATCGGTGTCTCATGTACCTGCAAGGCATGGCATAGCAGCCGCATTTCATTGCGGGGCTTTTCCCGGTAAAATGCGCGCTGCACAAGGCGCATTCCCTGCCTGCGCGTCAATTGCCCCATGCGAACCGATACGCTGACCTCCGGGAGACAATGCGGTCTGCCCTCTGCGCACTGATAGATAAAATGCGCCGCGTGGTGAATTTTGCAGTCGTAGTGGTCATAATCGGCATCGGGCGTCCATGAGGTGTGTTCCCGCAGGAAATTGACAATCTGCTGCTCATCATATGGATGATATAGGAAAAATGCAGTAAATTCGCGAAAATCATTCTGCTTCACGCCATGATACAGCATCTCTTTGACATCGGATGCAAGCCCCTTGTCCAGCTTTTTTTCTGTCATGCGCAGCAGCTCCGCATACAGTGCATTGGGGTCGGTCTGCTCCGGGCTCTGCAAGCCCGCATCAACAAATCCCGTGAAGACGTCCTCGCCGTAATGGCGCAGCATCTGCTGCGGGCTTCTGCCGTGAATGCACATACCTGCGTTGATTTTCGCGGTGTAGTTAATCATCGCCGCGTAACCGAGATACGAGCAGGCGATGCACGGCGTCAGAAAATGCTGCACGGAATATCGGAAAAACCGCTTTCTGAGCGCCGGATCAAATGAAATGTACTCGTGCTCGACACCGAATTCCTTTACCATGCGATCGACATTATTTCGGGCGCTTTTGCTGAAAAAACCGTTGAGCATCGTAAACGTCTTCACTTTGAGACCGTAGTCGTTCACCAGCTTATACAGCACATACATACTGTCTTTGCCGCCGGAAATGCCGACCGCAGCATCGTAATCATACTTGCCCCGCACCCGGTCAATCCGTTCCTGAAAGAGCTGATGCATTGCGGCGCGGTCTTGCAGTTTATTTGCAATTTTGTCATAGTTTTCGCAGTAATTGCAAACGCCCTCCGGTGAAAACCGGATATTCCGCACGGTTTCGTTATTGAGGCAGCGAATACAGTGTTTCATATCAGAATTCCTTTCTCCACACCGCATACCGCTTTTCATCGGATTCCACGGTATCATCGAATCGCCGGAAGGTATCCTTTTGCTCGCACTGGAAATGATACATCATCTTTGTGTAGCCGTGATCGAGCACATATTTCCAGCCGAGATACATCAGTGCCGTATAGATTTTATGTTTGCGGAATTCCGGCAGCACCGCACTGGTTTTCGAGATGAAGCAGGTGCCGTCCGGGCTGTCATAGCCCATCACAAAGCCGACCGTTTTTCCCTCGAATTCCGCCGTTCCCAATGCGATTTTCAAGCCGCGTGTCCATTGCAGATACAGCGCACGGAAATACTCAGGCGGAATATCGCAATAGAGATGACTGCCGCGGAAAGCGGCGCTGCTGATTGCGAATACCTCATCTGCTTTTTCGTAAACGGCATCGCCCTCGAACACGCGGAACACAAAGCCCTCCGCCTGCTTCTGCCGGAACAGCATTTCGCTCATCTGGTAGACGGGGTTGTGTATGTCGATATTTGCGCTGCGGTATGTGTAAAGCTGCCGGTAGCCGTTTTGTTCCAGCAGCTTCGGATAATAGGGCGGATTGGTGCAGTCCGGGAACAAATGCAGATCGAAACGGCTGATTGCCCAGCGATAGGTCATCCATGAGCAGAAATTAACCGGCCCGACCAGTTCGTGATACCCGAGCTCCGCCGCCTTTTGCTCCATTGCCGAAAACAGCGCAGCGACGTCGTTTTCATTCTCTGTCAGTGTGACAAAACCAAACAGGCACCAGTGATCCTCCATGCGTTTATTGACAATCAGCTCAGCCTCGCAGCCGTTTATCTCAAAGCGTTCATGGTAATCAGCCAGTGCCAGTATTTCACGTTCATCTCTCATACTTTTTCGTCCTTATTTCAAATACCGAGCAGGTGCAGCATTCTTGCAGTATTGTTTGCAAGGCGCTCCGGTGTGCTGTCATGCAGAGTTTTGCCTGCATAGCGCAGAATTGCCAGTTTGTTAACACAGTATTCCAGCGTATTGAACCGCAGCAATCTGCCGTATTCCGCATCGGTCATCGGAACACCGGTCAATGTCTCGATGCTTCGGCGGTATGAGCGCAGCGCTTCCGGTACGGTTTCATCCGGCAGCTGATCCATGACCGAAATGATGAGTTCAACCGCGTCATGTTCCGGATTCTGCCAGCACGCGAGCTCCCAGTCGTAGAGGCAGATGCGGTCTCCGGCGATGCAGAGGTTCCGGTCGCAGCAGTCATTGTGCGTCAGGGTTCTGCGATAAGAGAGCGCCGCAAATTCGCGGTCAATTTCCGAAAGAAAACGCCGGATCTCAGCGATTTGCGCCGCGCTGAATACGGCGCGGTTTTCCGCATCCAGCTTCTCAAACATCTGCCGCAGAATTCCGCCGGTTTTCCGGTAATCTGCGGCTGTATACTGATTCAGTCCCAAGCCTTTGACAAGTGCTTCTTTTCCGTAGTAATGTGCATGAAGCTGTGCGATCTGCTCTAATATGCGGAACAGCGACGGTGCCGCCGGCTCGCTCGCCGGAAGCTCCTCCATTGCAATCATGCAGGAGCCGCATAGGAGATCGGCTGCACTGCCGAGAAAGTGCGGAATCAGCGTTTTCGGCAGCGTTCCGGGCTGGCTGTAAAGCCGCGCCTCCCGGGTCACACTGCCATTGTAGCCGAAAATTTTGTGGCGGAAGGTCAGTTTCATTGTTTGCAGGGGGTCGCTTCCGCAGATCATGCGGATGCCGTTTGCGATGACCCGCACAGACTTGCGCTTGCCGACAAAGCAAATTGTACTGCCGTCCTGAAAAACGGCATGATACCGCTTCACACCGGCATCCCGTGCGGCGATGCGGCTGGAAATGCCGTTATGATGCTGAATCGGCTCAGTGTTGACTGAAACCGGTTTTTTTCCGAATATATATGCGATTTCCTGTTCGGTATTCATGATCGGTCAGTCGAAGAGCGGGGTCGAGAAATATCGCTCTGCGGTATCCGGCAGGATTGTGACCACACGCTTTCCGGGGCCGAGTTTCTTCGCCATTGCGAGGGCTGCGGCGACATTAGTGCCGCTCGAAATGCCGCACATGATACCCTCAAGCGCAGCGAGTTTCTTTGCGGTCGAGATCACTTCCTCGTCGCTGACGATGTAAATGTTGCTGTAAATATTTTGGTTCAGGATACTCGGAATAATGCCGTCGCCGATGCCCATTTGCAGGTGTGTGCCGACGGTTCCGCCCGCGAGGATTGCGGCGTGCTCAGGCTCGACCGCCCAGATTTCCATATCCGGATTCTGAGATTTCAGTGTTTCGCCGATACCGGTAATCGTGCCGCCGGTGCCGATTCCCGAGCAAAAGCCGTCGATTCTGCCGGCGGTCTGCTCCAGAATTTCGAGCGCAGTGAAGTATTTGTGTGCCTCGGTATTGTGGATGTTCTCGAACTGCTGCGGCACAAATACACGCGGGTCATTGGCCGCCATTTCCAGCGCAGTATCTACGCATTTGCTGATGCACGCGCCGATATCGCCGTCATCGTGAATCAGAATCACCTGTGCGCCGTAGTGCTCGACGAGCTTTCTGCGCTCCTCGCTGACGGAATCCGGCATGATGATGATGACCTTGTAGCCGCGGACAGCGCCCACCAGCGCCAGACCGATGCCCTGATTGCCGCTGGTCGGCTCGACGATGATGGTATCCTCTTTGATTTTCCCCTGCTTTTCGGCATTGAGGATCATATTGCAGGCGGTACGGGTTTTGATTGAGCCGCCCACATTGAGCCCCTCGAATTTGACAAGAATCTCAGCATTTTCCGGCGAATTCATGCGATTCAGCCGGATGATCGGGGTATGCCCCATGGCATCGAGAATTGTATTGTAAATCATATACGCAGTCTCCGTTTTGTTTTTTGTTGTATTCACGACCCTCTTATTATATCATAAAAGCGTGAATTTGTCTACTCTATTATATTGATTCGATTGTAAATTTTTCCGTTTCTGCCCGATTTAACTACGTTTCGAGTGAGCGTTGGTAGACAATATAAGCGTGAATGCCACTTTTTTTCTACCATTTTTTTCTATCA
>Ga0247608_10002687_pt1 | contig 21711 bp, 20 predicted proteins | sample 176DNAGHGlowgp2_FD_193490 | JGI IMG/M metagenome (GOLD analysis project Ga0247608, IMG submission 193490) | Sheep rumen microbial communities from Palmerston North, Manawatu-Wanganui, New Zealand - 1766 DNA GHGlow gp2 | ecosystem: Host-associated > Mammals > Digestive system > Stomach > Rumen ...
TCACCTAAAAGGGACACTTTCTCGTTGAACTTCAGACGATACGGTTTCTTGGGCCAATCAGTCCTCCACCATGTAGAATTACCACGACCCTTTATTTGTAAGTCTGCTTCTAACACATCACCACCGCCACGGGTTTTGACATCTTCAGTCAGTTTCATGTGGGCATTCACGTATGTTGTCTTCGAATTAATAAAATATCCTGTTTCCGTATCAATCCTCATTACAGGCAATCCTGTATAGGAATACACATTGACAACATAATCTTTTGTACCTTTCGAAGTTGCCACCGTCAAAGTTACAGGTTGAGAGAAATCTATAGCAGTAGATCCGCTTGTCACTTCCTGAGAGTCTATCATTACCAATGTACCTTCAAAGGTAAAACGAGGGACCAAAGTCTTAGGGTCTTCGAGACTTGACAACCAACAGTTAACAACACCATTAGAAGAATATACATCGCATTCCACATTATCATCCAGTCCTGGATTGTCAGCCCTTCTAAACTCCATTGTTAGCAATTGGGGCTCAGGCACCATACCGTTCTTGATACGCTCCAATTCTTCAAGTCGCTGCTTTAATTTTTCCAACTCTTGCTGCTTTTCTGCATTTTTCTTTCTATCTTCATCTATCTGTTTCTGCTTCTCTGCATTTGCCTGCTCTAATGCTTCCTTCTGCTGGCGATACTCTGTTGTATCCTCCGAGCAAGCCAACAATACCAGCAATACAAATACTATGTATATATACTTTTTCATATTTTTCCCCTTTTCTTACATTTTACCAAATTCCTCATTAAGCCAATCCAAGCGGTTCTCAAACCACGTCTTCATAGCAGACACTTCCTCTTTATACAATCTATTAAGCTCAAAAATTGAATATACTTCAAAAACCTCCCACTTATTATTGTTCTCTATAAGAGCATTTCTTAGATAATATGAGTCTGCATCGATCTCTTTGAGAATGTCATTTTTATGGTTATAGAAATAAGTAAAACGCTCCTTCACCTTTGCTACAAAAGCAGGATCTTGGAACAGGCGATCATACCATTTTGAATTCTTAATTACAAATCCACTTGTACTTGAGTCGTCATATCCAAAGGACCTTTCCATCTTCCACAATGGACCCATTCTTAGTTTTCCATCATGCTTCATATTCATATAGCAATCTGCCAGGAAAACTCCATCCCGATTCTTCGCAATCTCATTAATCAGATACCAATCGACAAAAGAATCCATATCAAGATACTTCTGCCATCCCTCTAAGACATCTGTGAAATTAGAACCAAACAAAGCACTCTCTGCCAACCTGACATAATTTGATATATAATGATAGCTCTCTTCACTTGTCGATACTGTCGGATAGACGACACTAACAGGCTGTTCGATATAGTCTGTTCTAAAGCTGGCATTTGATGCAGAAGCGTCAATCTTTACAATGAAGCCATCAATCCCAACATCGGTACGATCAGAAGAGTAATCTATAGTTTCACCCAACAAATATGTTCCAAAATAACGCTCATTAAGCATCAAATCTGCAAAATGAAAATGAGGAGTATAATGCAAGTTACTTATATTGCCTAGATGGAATCCTGTCTGTGTATGAAGCATCGTCGGGTCAATTGCATTCGACAACAGATCCCACGTTGTATTTGCAGGCTCGTCGAGAACAGAAATACCAGAAGAGAATGTGAATCGATAAGAATTCTTACCCATCTGCGATGAATTATCCAACTTCGATCTTACCCAAGAAATAGAGCCAACAGCCCTTAATCTAACATTAGCCTCTATCACATCACCAGCACCACGCGTCCTAGCATTCTCCACAATTTTCAGCTTCGCTTGATAGGTTCTCTCGCTGGCAGAGATATTCTCTCTGTTTGTTGTTGTCAACCATACCATGGGAAGTCCCGTATAAGAATAAACATAGACGGTATAGTCCTTAGATAGCAAATCTGATGAAATCGTCACCTTTTGGGGCTTACCGAAATCAATGGGGGTAACACCACTTTCAGCATCCTTTCCACCAATAGTCAGATTTTTCCCCTGATAACTAAAATGCGGTATCAAGACCTTATTTGGCATAATGTTGGGAACCCAACATACTATGCTATCACCGGCAATCTCACACTTGACGTCCTCAACAAGCTGATAAGGATTGTCAGCATGAAGAAATTCAAAATATGCCAGCGACACCTTATTAATGTCTATGAGCGTTGAATCTATCTGCCCCTGGGTATTATCAATATCCTTTTGAGTCTTATCATTAGCATTCTGCAAACTATCCTTAGTATGCGTTAATTTCAGACCCGCCTCCTCCAAGTCTGCGATTTCCTTCTTAAGATCATCAATCTCAGAGCTACAAGCCAGCAGACTACATAATACTATTACAGAAAACAAAAACTTTTTCATTCTTTTCTATAAAATGTCTTGATATAAATACATAATTCGTTGCAAAAATAATACTTTTTTTGCAAATTGATGCACCTTTTACCGTTTTTTTGCAACTTTTCAGTCGTTTTTCCTATCAGCCAAACAACAAAATAAAAGGCGGCCTTATAAAAGGTCGCCTTATAACGATATACTGTTCCTATTACAGCAGATTCATCGTGTCAGTAGCAATCATCAACTCCTCGTCGGTAGGAATGACAACCACCTTAACCTTGGAGTCATCAGCAGAAATGACAGCCTCTTCGCCACGAACATTGTTCTTAACCTCATCAAACTTAATGCCGAGGAATTCCAGACCCTTGCACACCTCAGAACGCATCGATACCTGATTCTCGCCGACACCTGCCGTAAAGACAATCACGTCGACACCACCCATAGCTGCTGCATACGCACCGATGTACTTCTTAATGCGATAGAAATACATGTCCTGAGCCAGTTTGGCACGCTCGTCGCCAGCCTTGGCAGCATTCTCGACATCACGCATATCGCTTGAGCCGCCTGTGATACCGGCCACGCCGCTCTTCTTATTGAGCAGGTTGCTCATACCATCGGCATCCAAGCCAAGCTTCTTCTCGATAAAGGTTACGGCACCACCATCGATGTCACCGGAACGGGTTCCCATCACCAGGCCTTCCAGAGGAGTAAGTCCCATTGATGTGTCTACGCACTTGCCATCGACAACAGCGGCGATAGAACCACCATTACCCACATGGCAGGTAATCACCTTCGTACCCTCAGGCTTCATGCCCAGGAACTCCAATGCACGAGCTGACACATAGCGATGGCTGGTTCCATGGAAACCGTAGCGGCGAACGCCATACTTCTCGTACAACTCGTAAGGGATGGCATACATATAAGCCTTGGCCGGCATCGTCTGATGGAAGGCTGTATCAAAGACACCTACCTGAGGCAGACCGGGCATCAGCTCTTTCACGGCGTTCACACCCTTCAGGTTGGCTGGGTTGTGCAGGGGAGCCAGGTCTGAGCACTCTTCGAATGCCTTCAGTACCTCATCGGTAAGAACGACCGACTTATTGAACTTCTCACCACCATGCACCATACGATGACCCACAGCATCAATCTCATCGAGCGACTTGATGACACCTATCTCTGGATCTGTGAGCAGAGAGAAGATGAACTTCACGCCCTCCGTGTGCTCGGGGATATCGTGCATAATCTGCTTTTTTTCGCCATTGGCCAACTTCACCTTTACAAAGGCTCCATCAAGCCCCACACGCTCAGCACCACCACTGGTCATTACGCTCTTGTCGTCCATATTGTACAGAGCGTACTTGATTGACGAAGAGCCACAATTTAACACTAATATTTTCATTGTTTTCCCTTTTTACAATTTAACCTTTTATTTTTTTGCATCCATAGCCTGGCAAGCTGTAATGGCAATCATATAATAGATATCATCCACAGAACAGCCACGAGAGAGGTCGTTTACTGGACGAGCGATACCCTGCAGTACGGGACCGATAGCGATTGCATCACCCAGACGCTGAACCATCTTATAGCCGATGTTACCAACTTCGAGGTTGGGGAATACAAGCACGTTTGCCTTACCAGCAATATCAGAACCTGGAGCCTTCTTGGCACCTACGCTGGGAACCAGAGCTGCATCAGCCTGCAACTCACCGTCAATCTTCAGCGTTGGGTCAAGTTCCTTAGCCAGACGGGTAGCCTCAATCACCTTGTCGCAAACCTCGTGCTTGGCAGAACCCTTCGTCGAGAAGCTCAGCATAGCCACACGGGGATCCTTGAAACCTGCCACAGCCTTAGCCATCTGGGCAGTGCAGACAGCTATCTGCGAGAGTTGATTAGCATCAGGCATCGGGGTAACGGCCACATCAGCCACTACGAGGACGCCATCTTCACCATACTGCTTCTGCTTCGAGATAAGCAACAGACCACCGCTGACACAGGTAATACCGGGCTGGCACTTGATAATCTGAAGAGCAGGACGCAGGGTATCTCCTGTAGTAGACAATGCACCAGAGATCTGGCCATCAGCGCCCTCAGTCTTAATGATCATACATCCAAGATACAGAGGGTTCTTGATAAGCTTACGAGCCTCTTCGATAGTCATACCCTTACTTTTGCGAATCTCTGCCAGCTTCTCAGCCAGTTCCTCGCTCTTTTCGTAGTTCTCTGGATCAATAAGGGTTGCCTTACCAATGTTTGTCAGACCCTTCTCCTTAGCCAAAGCCTCAACCTTGGCAGGATTACCAATCAGAATGATGTCAGCAATGTCATCAGCCAAGGCTTTGTCTGCTGCACAAAGAGTACGTTCTTCCTCTGCTTCTGGGAGCACAATGCGCTGCTTATTGCTCTTAGCACGCGCTACAATTTGACTTAATAAATCCATAGTTTGCTTTTATATTAAATGTTCTTAGATTGCCCTTTTGTAAAATTGAGATTGCAAAAGTACTAAAAAAAAACGAATACCATGCAGATTTCATTATATTTTTCAGAAATTTAAATGTAAACCTTTACGGTCACGCCAATTCCTTCGATAAGAAGCTCTCCAGTTCCTCGGCTGTCATCCGTAAACGGAACTTCCCTCCCATAGCAATAGAGATACCTCCTGTTTCCTCTGAAACTATAACTGAGATGGAATCACTCTCCTGAGAAATGCCTAAAGCTGCCCTATGGCGAAGACCAAGTTCTTTCGGAATATTCAGGTCATGACTGACGGGCAAGATACATCCTGCAGCCCTGATACGCCGTTTTGATATCACCATCGCACCATCGTGCAGCGGAGCATTCTTAAAAAAAATGTTTTCTATCAGCTGCTGGTTGACATTGGAGTCTATCAGAGAACCCGTCTGAACAATATCATCAAGACGGATATGGCGCTCTATGACAATCAAGGCTCCCACCTTGCCACGACTCATATTCTGTGTAGCCATGACCACAGGAATAATACAACCCATCATTTCCATTGTAGCCTCCCGTTCGTCCTTATCCTTTATGAAGAATTTCTTCAAGGCGCGGACGCGCTGATGGGCACCTAGATTATAAAGGAACTTACGGATTTCATCCTGGAAAATCACAATCAGCACAATGAGACCTACCGAAGCCAGTCTATCCATAATTGAGCCTAACAAGCGCATCTCTATTACCTGCGAAACAAAAATCCAGACGACAAGAATCACCATGATGCCGATAAACACATTCAGCGAACGCGACTCACGCATAAGCCGATATATGTAATACAACATCGTAGCAACCAGGAAGATGTCAATGATATCCTTTATCCCAAAATCGAAAAACATGAGGCCTTTATTATTGATTGATTTGACTCACTATCCTACAACATTCCACAGCCTCCTTCACATCATGGACACGAAGAATGGAAGCCCCTTTCATCAGAGAGATGGTGTTCAAGGCTGACGTACCGTTGAGTGCCTCAGCAGCCGTACATCCGAACAATTTATATATCATAGATTTACGAGATACACCTACGAGCAAAGGCAGTTCCATAATTGATAATTTCTCAAGTTCACCCATGATCTCATAATTCTGCTCCAATGTCTTCCCAAAGCCAAAGCCAGGATCAAGTATGATGTCCTTTACCCCAAAATCTCTCAACTGCTGCACCTGTGATGCAAAAGACAGCAGCATTTTCTTCAGCGTGGGTTGTTGGGACATTAATATATAAGGTACGCGAAGACGGGATACCATTCGATACATATCCTCGCCACCTTCACTGATATCATTAATAATGTCAACGCCAAACTCTTCCACCGCCATCCGGGCCACATCTGGCCGGAACGTGTCAACAGAGATCAAGGCAGAGGGACACTCACGACGGACAATGGCAAGTCCGAAACGCAAGCGTTCCATCTCCTCAGGCTCAGACACTTCCATAGCACCTGGACGAGTGGAATAACCGCCAACGTCTATCATATTGCCGCCTTCCTCAATAATCTGATGGGTACGGGCAACAATCTCCTGTTCCGTCTGCATCCTACTTCCTGCATAGAAAGAGTCTGGCGTTACATTCAAGATACCCATCACCTGAGGTTGCGAAATATCCGTTAATCGTCCATGTAAATTCAGCGTATAATCCATATTCGCCCACAAAGATACAACAATTTTACGATTTACGATTTACGATTTACGATTTTTTTGTATCTTTGCAGCAAAAATAGTGAAGATTATGGAAATAAAGGAGCTCTATAGGCTGTATCAGCAACATCCCTGCATCACGACAGACAGTCGTGACTGTCCGGAAGGAAGCATTTTTCTTGCCTTAAAAGGTGAGTCGTTCGATGGTAACAAGTTTGCCAAGTCTGCCATTGAAAAAGGATGTGCCTTTGCCATTGTGGATGACCAATCAGCTATTCCTGCTGGGGATGACAGGTATATCATTGTCGAGAACTGCTTACAGACCTTCAAGGACCTGGCCCGTGAGCATCGTCGGCAGTTCAATATTCCTGTTATTGGCATCACTGGTACCAATGGCAAAACTACTACCAAAGAGCTTATTGCTGCTGTATTATCACAAAAGTTCAATGTGCTCTACACTCAAGGCAACTTCAATAACGACGTAGGTGTTCCCAAGACATTGTTCCGACTGAAAAGCGAGCATGAGATAGCTGTCATCGAGATGGGGGCCAGTCATCCTGGCGACATCAAGACACTGGCAGAAACGGCAGAGCCCACCTGTGGTCTGATTACCAATGTAGGCAGGGCCCATCTGCAGGGCTTTGGTTCTTTTGAAGGCGTTATCAAGACCAAATGCGAACTCTACGATTTCCTTCGTACACAGGAAGAAGGTCTCATTTTCATCAATGCAGACAACGAATACCTCATGGATCAGATTGGGGACGATGAAGAAATATGGATTACTCCCTACTCCACTGACCCTAACAACTGGTACAGCTGTATCTCTGGAGAGGTCATCGAATGCAACCCCTTCCTGAAGTTCCGTTGGCGAGAGCCACTGATGACCCTTGAAGAGGAAGGCCGTAGCACCAAGTGGCATAAGGTTCAGACACAGCTTGTTGGAGCCTACAACATTGACAACCTTCTTGCTGCCATCGCCGTTGGTATCAACTTTGGCGTGGATCGAAAGAAAATCTGTGCAGCTTTGGAGGAATATGTCCCCACAAACAACCGCTCGCAGATGATTGTCACCCAAAAGAACCACCTCATTGTCGATGCCTACAATGCCAACCCCACCTCCATGCATGCCGCCCTCGACAATTTCAGCCTCATTCAGGCTGACCGCAAGATGGCAATCCTTGGACAAATGGGAGAATTAGGTGAGGAAAGCGACAAGGAGCATCGTTTATTAGTCGAACGCTTGGAGTCATCCGGCTACGACGAGATATGGCTCGTGGGCGATAACTTCAGTGACATTCCCTGTCCCTTCCGCAAGTTCCACGACGTCGAGGAAGTGAAGACCGCCATTGCCAACAACTGTCCTGAGGGCTACTATATCCTCATCAAGGGCAGCAACAGCAACAAACTCTTCCAATTGCCAGAACTGCTTTAACTGTTAGAAATTGAGAAGCAAGAGATTTCCATTGGAGTTTTGTCTGCTAATAAGTCTCCTTTGCATAGGATGCAGCCAACAGAAGCAGAGAGAGTTACCCGAGGGTAACGCTGTCTATTTCTGGCGTACTGACCTCAGACTCGATTCCACCGAAAAGGCGTTCTTACAACAATACCATATTAATAAGGTGTATTGCCGCTATTTCGATGTCGTGATGAACGATGATGGTACTGAGCCCAAGCCCAACGCCACCATCTCGTTCTCAGAAACGCTGCCAGCAGACATTGAGATCATACCTACCGTCTATATCACAGAGGACTGCATGCACCAGAAACATGCAGGGCTGGCTGAGAGAATCGTGAAGCGTATCCAACAGATGAATGAGACAAATGACATCTCCGAAGTTCGCGAGATACAGATTGATTGTGACTATACCTCAAAAAGCCGTAGCACCTATTACGGCTTTCTGAAGGAGGTCAGACAAGCCTGGGGGAAGACAGTCTCTACCACCATCCGCCTACATCAGCTATCGATGGCGACGCCGCCTGCAGACTATGGCGTACTGATGATCTACAATACTGGTGACCCACGCAAGTGGGAGGACCGCAACCCCATCCTCGACTACAGGGATGTCTATCCATACTTGGAGCGCCTCGATAACTACCAACTGCCTCTTGCTGCCGCCTATCCTGTCTACCTGTGGGTCAGGAATATCCAAGGCGTCAGAGTGGAGCATACCGTCGAAGCGGCAGAGATACTCAAAGTGAAGAAGGCGATGGAGAAAGAGCGCCCTGACCTAAGCCGTGCCATCATCACCTATCATCTTGACAAAGACAATATTAACAGATATAAACCCAAAACCTATGAAGAGATTTATCATCATTAGCCTTCTGTCGGCTATCACCTTGCCTATCTTGGCCTGTGCATGGATTGACAACCACAACTATTATCTGTTCAGCATGTATGCCAAGGACGATTTCAGAGATCGTGTAGAAAGAATCTGCAACGACAACTGGAAAGCCTATCTCGGCTCTACGAATGAGTACTTCTGGTTTGATGCAGAAGAAGTGATCAAGGCTGCCCAGCAAAAAGGCGACGCCCTGATGGTCAGCTACGTGCAGAACCTGCAGAAGTACCTTGACTGCGTCGACATTGAACAACGGAAACAATACGAGTGGAACTACCCCACCAAGGAAGATCTTGCTGCCCAGAAGCGCAACCTCGAGGCAGTCAATGCCTATGCCTTCAGCAAGCTCAAGACAAAGCTCCGCTCACAGCATGCGCTGCTCTACATGCGCTGTAATATGATGCAGGGCCGTCACCATGCAAATATCACCTTCTGGGAGCAAACAGCCAGTCAGTACATCGAGACTGTCTATAAGGACATGATGAAGAATATCTATGCTGGAGCCCTCTATAAGACAGGACGCGAGGCTGAGGCTGGCGAACTGTTTGCTGAGATGGGCGACTACACGAGTCTGATGACCCAGTTCTACAAGAAACGTTCCTATCTCGCCATCAGCCAGCATTACAAGCAGAACCCCAATTCGAAAGCATTGCCCTTCCTGCTTCAGGACTTTGTAAACAATGCCCAAGAGGCTGAAGACCTGAAGAACGGCACCTTCGGAGGAAAGCTCTTCATTCGAGACATCAACCAGCAGGAATCCTGGCAGATGCAGCAGTTCTGCGAGTTAGTGGTGCGCGAAGGCAAGACTGAGACGCCCATCATGTGGAAGAGCGCCAAGGCCTGGTTAGAGTATCTGTCTGGCAAGAAAAAAGATGCCCTCAAGGACATCAATGCAGCCATGAAGATGGAAGGAACAGAGCGCATGAAGGACAATGCCCGCATACTGAAGTTCTACATCTCCGCAGCCCAGGCCAAACACGATGACGATTTTGACAACTACGTCGCAGAAGAACTGAAATGGCTCAAGGCAAAACAAGAAGAAGGATTCGATTTATCCTATCACGCCATGGACCGTCTCTCACACCAGATCATCATCCCCCTCTATCAAGATAAGCCCGAGCAGCAGCTCGCCCTGATGCTCATCACTGGCAATGAAGAATATGCCAACCGTATCGACACCATGCGAGTAGATCGTCTGGAGAAGTTTCTTTTCTACACCAACACCCCTGCCAAGAGCTCCTTCGACAAATATCTCAAGGCCAATATCCATGTCAACGACTCAGACCTCATAGAACTCATCGGAACAAAGTATATGCGACTGGCTCAGTGGGACAAGGCCATCCAGTGGCTGAAAGATATTCCCATCGACTACTACAACCAGAACCGCACCAAGCCATACCTTTACTATTCTGTAGTCCGCCAGTGGAATGTAGAGCCCTGGACAAAGCGCCAATGGGTGAAAGATAGCGAAATCTACGACCATGATGTCAAATGGTGGAAACACCGCAAACTCGACTTCTGTAAGGAGATGCAGATGATGGAAGGTTCTCTGAATGTCCTTAAAGGCAAGGCCCTCGAGCAGCGCTACTACAATCTCGCCACATACTATGCACAAGCCAATATCAAGGGCGACTGCTGGTGGCTGCTTTGCAACGCCAAGAGCGTCTACGACACCATTCGCGTCAACGAGGTCGACTTTGGAGCCAGAGCCGTGGAATATCTCCAGAAAGCTGCCACAACCAGTGACATAGAACTGAAAATGAAGGCTCTCTTCGCCATGGGCTATCGTGAACTCTACACCGCTTCGCCCAATGCAGATGCCAAACTCTGGTTTGAGACGAGGTGGAGTTCAAATCCTGATGACGACGGCTATGTGACCATCTACCATCGCCAGGCCCCCCAATTCCGCGCCTACCAAAGTCTCTTCAACCTTGTCGAGAACAAGAGGGAGACGCCCCAGTATATCAGCAGATGCGACGATTTCCTGCAATTCCGCAAATACTACCGCACCCACAAGTAGGTCTTCGATATGCCAATGTTGCATGGGTCTGACAAAAACTCTCACTTTACTCGGAGTAAACCCTCACTTTACTCCGGGTAAAGTCCTGGTTTACTCCGGGTAAACCCGTAACTGCAGCAACTCGTTATATGTCAGCAGGAAAGGAACGAAACAACCAATTTTCATGGTTTTCGAAAAAAATATCCCTTTTTCTGCACGTATTTCAAATTTTTGCAGTACCTTTGCACCCGCAAAATCGGGATGTAGCGCAGTTGGTAGCGCACTACGTTCGGGACGTAGGGGTCGGGCGTTCGAGTCGCCTCATCCCGACTTTTGAGACTTTACAGCATGATAAAAGTGGTTGCCTGAGCAACCACTTTCTATTTTTAATCCACAAACATTCAAGCCACACCGTCAGGATTACGCTTCAAACTCTCGATCATCTCGTCAATCTTACGGAGTTCGCGAGGGATGTGGATGCTTTGCGGACAGTGGGGTTCGCACTGACCACACTGGATGCAATGATCTGGCTGTCGCTCACGAGGCACTACCCGTTCCAGCGAAATCAGATACTGTCGACGATGCTTGCGGTATTCCGGATCGCCCACACCCATTGGCAGTGAGCCCTCGTTCTTACACTTATTATAATGGACGAAGATGGCTGGGATATCAATACCATAGGGACAAGGCATGCAGTATTTACAATCGTTGCAAGGGATATTCTCCAAGCCCACAATCTTCTGGGCTATCTCATCGTCAAGATACCGCATCTCTTGTTCTGAAAGAGGCTTCAAGGGACAATAAGAAAGCAGGTTATCCCTCAAATGCTCCATATAGGTCATGCCACTCAAAACGGTGAGTACGCCCTCAGGAGTACCTGCATATCGGAAAGCCCACGAAGCCACACTTCGTTCCGGATCGTGACTCTTCAACTCTGTCATCAGATATTGAGGCAGATTGGCTAATCGTCCTCCCAGCAATGGCTCCATAATCACAGCAGGGATGCCCCGTTTCTGAAGCTCTGCATAGAGATAGCTGGCATCAACATTGTTTTTACTAATCTCGTTGGCGTAATCCCAATCGAGGTAATTCAATTCTATCTGGACAAAGTCCCAATGATACTTATCGTGCAAGGCTATCACCTCATCGAACACCGAACGTTTACCATGGAACGAAAAGCCGAGGTTGCGGATACGGCCTGCCTCGCGCTCTTTCAGCAGATAGTCCATCATGCCATTATCCACATAGCGGCCATTAAACTCCTCCATTGAACCACCAACTGCATGCAACAGATAGTAGTCGAGATAATCCACCTGAAGCTCTTTCAAAGAGTTATGGTACATCTCCTTGGCCTTATCAAAAGCCCAGTAGTCGCGGTTGAAATTCGAGAGTTTCGTGGCGATGAAGTATTCGCTACGCTTATGGCGGCTAAGGGCGATGCCTGTGCAGCGCTCCGACTGTCCCTGACAATATACTGGAGACGTATCAATATAGTTCAGGCCATGCTCCATGGCATAGTCTATCTGCTTGTTGATCATATCCTGATCAAACTCGCTGTCACTATCAGGCTTCATAGGCAAGCGCATCATACCATAACCCAGAATCGACACTTTCTCCTTTGTCTTAGGATTCTCGCGGTAAGTCATCTGACCTACGGGAGGCTCTACCTGATTCTTATATTCGTTGGCAGCCTGTTGTTCCGCCTTATTTCCTTTCTTGCAACCAGCCAACATAGCGGCTGTAGCAACAGTTCCCGCTCCAAACAGTTTCAGGAACGAACGTCGTGATATATTTTTCTTTGCCATAAATTGTCTAATTGAAAATTACCAAATCATCAAATCTTACGGTGTACCTCATGGCCCTCGACAAATATTGCCGAGAACGGACGTGACGGACAAACATACTCACAGGCACCACAGCCTATGCAGGCAGCCTCGTTGATGGCAGGAACCATGGGTGATTCCTCGTTATTCTCATCAAGCGGCACCATCTCGATAGCCCCAGAGGGACAATGGCGTGCGCAGTTGCCACACTCCACCTCATCTGTCAACACTACGCAGTTCTTCTTGATCCATACAGCATGACCAATCTGCGTGGAGGTCTTCTCTTCCTGATCAATGGGTTTGATGGCCCCTGCTGGACAAACCTCAGAGCAACGTGTACACTCTGGGCGACAATAGCCTCGCTCGTAAGACATCTCAGGAAGCATCAGGTGCATCAAGTCGCTCGAAGGACGAAGCACATGGTTAGGACATTCTGATATACAGAGTTGGCAACCTGTACAATGCTGGGCAAAACTCTGGAAAGAGAGTGAGCCTGGAGGCGTCAAGGGAGTTTGGCGCTCTGGAGCCACCTTCTCCTCCAATTCTGCTATTCCGCCATCCATCAGTTTTTCCTTCTTCTGGGCCATCGCTGCTGTAGACACAAGGGCCGAAGCCAAGAGGAAACTGCGTTTGGAGGCATCGACAGCCTTATCCTTCTTCGCTGAAGTCGAGAAAGAGTATGACAAGGCTCCAAACTTACATTTGTCGATACAATTACCACAAGTCACACAACGGCTATAGTCCACAGTATGCGTCTTATAGTCAATACAGGCCGCTTTACAGTTCTTCGAACACATGGAGCAGTTCTTGCACTTCTCCACGTTGAAGCGAATCTTCAGGAAGGAGAAGCGTGCAAAGAACGAGAGCAACGTTCCCACAGGACAGATGGTATTGCAATAGGTTCTTCCATTACGCACAGCCAATATCACCAGAACAATGAAGGTAACAACAGCAATAATCAGCACCACCCCAAAAGTAGCGATTTGCTCCACATGGTAGAAGAGATAGCTGTCAGAGTGTTCTGCTATCGAGGCCAACACATTATTCCCAGCCTTCCATATAGGTTGGAACATAGTTGTGGCGATACGTCCATAGGCACTATATGGAGCCAGCAACTGGAACACTGAGCCCACACCAGCCACCAGAGCCACCACCATCACGCCCAGCATCGTATAGCGCAACCAAGACAAGGCCTTCGAATAGCTATACTTATTCTTCCTACGATTGAATCGTGCAATGACATCCTGCAGTATGCCCAGCGGACAGATGACAGAACAGTAGATTCGTCCGAAGATCAGCGTACCTACCACCAGAATGGCAATAGCCACCACATTAACAGCCAGAATAGCCTCAAGCAGCTGTATCTTTGGCATCCATGAGAACCATTGGTAGGCCGTTCCTGTAAAATCTACAAATAGCCATGTGATGCACACAAACATCACAACAGCTAAAATAGTACGGATTCTTTTAAGCGTCATAAAGTATTCATTTAGTTATTTGTTTCTTGTCATTCTGACTATCCAGATGCTCACCTCGTAGAGCAGCCATATAGGCAGAGCCACCACGAAGAGCGTAAAAGCATCTGTTGTTGGCGTGATAATGGCCGAGACCACAAATATCGCCACCACGGCATGCTTGCGCCACGTCTGCATCATCGGGGCATTAATCAGTCCCATCTTTCCCAAAAGCCAACACACAACAGGCAGTTCAAAGACGATGCCCATCACGAGACTCATCATCAGCAACGTGTCCATATACGACTGCAGCGTCAGCATGTTTGCCACATCTTCACTTACCTGATACGTTCCCAAGAACTTCACAGTCAGAGGGAAGATTAGAAAGTAATTGAGCAATGTACCCAGCATAAACATCAGGTACCCGCTCGACACCAATGCTGTGGCATATTTTCGTTCATTGTCATAGAGCGCAGGTGAGACAAAGCGGAATAGCAGGTATATCACATAGGGGGAAGCCATCAGAAAGCCTGCATAGAAAGACGTCTTCATGTGGATCATGAACTGCTCCGTCAGTCCTGTATTCATCAGGTGGATGGAAAAAGGCTCCACTCCCATCAGACGGTAAGTGATAAAATCACTCGAGCGAGGTGCCAACACAATGGCAAAGAGCTCATCTTTCAGACAAAATGCCGCAACGGCTGCCACCACCGTGATGACAAGGATTCGGATAATCACCGAGCGCAGCTCATCCAGATGATCCCAAAACGTCATCGTCGGTGACTCACTCATCCTTCTTCTCGGCCTTGTCTTCGTCCTTGGTGATGTCCGTCACCTCATTCATTCCTTCCTTAAAGCTTTTTACGCCTTTGCCAAGGCCACGCATCAGTTCCGGAATCTTCTTGCCGCCAAAGAACAGCAATACTATCAGGGCGAGAATGAGTATCTCTTGCATACCTAATCCAAACATTTTCACTAAGTTTTAAGTTTATTCTGCAAATATACGAAGATTATACGATAAGTCAAGCATTTTCTATGATTTATTAACAAATCAGTACGCAACATAAGGCAACAACCGCTCAATGGCCTCTGGAGGGAAATCCTTTGAGAGACGGAGATCCTGAAGGCTCTTGATAGGTCCATGCAGCCGACGATAATCTGTGATCGCCTTGGCCTGGAAGAAGTTGATGTAGGGGTGACGTTTCAGTTCGTCGAGCGAGAGTTTATTGACATTAAGCTTATGAGGATGAGAACCCTCTACCACAAAATAGTGCTTGGACTCCTGAGGGAAGTTCTCTATCTCATCCAGTTGGTCAATGTTGACATAGCCACCCAGACGTTGTCCATACTGCACAATCCTTCTGGCAAAATAAGAGCCGATGCCTGGAACCGTCTTCAGGGCTGTCGTATCAGCTGTGTTCAGCGCCACATACTCCGTCTCACGAATCTTCACAGGTTTGTGATGTTGGACAGAATCCCTAACCTCACTTTGTGACTTTGGCTCTTGCCTCACCAAGGTTGAGGCTGGCAGATAATCACTCGAGATGCGAATATAAGGTTCCAACTCCCGATACTGCTTAACGGTCAGACCATAAAGTTTGGCAAAATCCTCTGGCTTACGATAGATGCCACCCGCAGCCCTGTATTTATAAATGTTGCGCACCTGCCATGGTTGCAAGCCAAGCCTCAGCAGTTGGGTGCTGTCGGCGGTATTGGGGTCAAAAGCAAAGCGCTCCACATGCTTAGGAGCGACATAATAATAGGACTTGCCCTTATCAGCAGATTTCTGGGTAAGACTGTCGCCCGTAGCTGCCTCGCTCTTCTGTTCTCCACCCGTCAGGAAAATAATCCCCATAGCCACAACGATGACGCCTAGCAAGGTCAATATCACCTTACGGTCAGACTTCTGGAGATAGAAAAAATCACGGATCATAGTATACCGAACTGATGAAGGAAGATCAGGACGATACACAACGGCACGATGTATCTGACGGAGAAGAGCCAAGTCCTGAAGAAGGTCTCGCGAAGGGTTCCACCATTGGTAAACTCATCCTTCACCAACTGACGGTTAGCAACCCACCCCATCAGGATACTCGTCAAGAAAGCACCAGTAGGCAGCATCAGCTGGGCCGTCAGGAAGTCGCAGAAATCGAGCAACGACATGCCAAACAGCTGAAGATTACTATAGGCACCCACAGACAAGGAGCAGAAGACGGCAATCACAGAACAAATCACCGTCAGTATCCAGGCTGCACGATGACGCGTCAGTTTCAGTTCCTCATGAAAGAAGGCTGTACCAATCTCATGCATGGAAATGGTGGAGGTGAGGGCAGCAAAGACCAGCAGGGCATAGAACAAGATGGAGATGACATAACCCACCACAGGCATAGCACTGAAAGCCTCACGAAACACATTGGGCAGGGTGATGAATATCAGTGAAGGGCCGCTATCTGGCTGTACGCCCACGGAAAAGGCTGCAGGGAAAATCATCAGACCAGCCAAGATAGCGATGAAAGAATCCAATAAAGCTATTTGAGTGGCTGACTTCAACAAGTTGGTGTCACGCTTGAAATAAGAAGCATAGGTACAGAGGCAGGCCGTGCCAAGACTCAGGGAGAAGAATGCCTGCCCTAAAGCCTCAAGGAACACTTTGCTGCTCACTTTCGAGAAGTCAGGCTTCAGCAGGAACTCGATACCCTTGACAGCATCAGGCAACATGCATGAGGCCACCACCAGTATTAGCAAAAGCACCATCAACAGCGGCATCAAGAGTTTCGAAGCCCTCTCAATGCCTTTCTCTACACCTTGAGACACCACCACATGAGTAATCAGCACAAAGCCCACACCCCAGAGGCAGGGTTTGACAGGGTCGGACGAAAATGTTTTGAAGTACGTCACCACATAAGTGGGATCGCCATCCAATTGTCCTGCTATCGAGGCAAAGAGATATTGCAGGCACCAGCCAGCCACGACGGCATAGAACCCGAGGATGATAGTTGAGGTGAGGATACCTAAGTAGCCTATAGCCCTCCAACCTCTACCGCCAATCTGGCCATAGGCTCGTGCTGCATTCGTCTGGGCATGACGACCAACAAGAAACTCGTTAACCATGCCAGGAATACCTAAAAGGAACACACAAGCAAAATAGATGAGGATAAAGGCTGCACCGCCGTTCTGGCCCGTCATAAACGGGAACCGCCATATATTTCCTAATCCTACAGCCGATCCTGCCGTTGCTAGGACTATCGCCAGCTTGCTGCCAAACGTACCCCTGTTGCTCATGTTATATCAGTCCGAATTGATGCAGGAAGATGAAAAGGATGCAGATAGGACATACATACTTCACCAGAAGAAGATAAAAATGGAAAAGTGCCCCATTGCGTAATGTTCCCATATTCGTAAACTCATCTTTCACAATCTTATGCGGCACAAACCAGCCCAGGAAGATACAAGTCAGGAAGCCCACCAATGGCAGGAACAGCTGTCCCGTCACGAAGTCGAAAGTGTCGAAGATGGTCATGCCAAACAACTTGACGTTGCTCCAGGCACCCATCGAAAGGGAGCAAATGACACCTATTACCATACAAGCCACTGTTACCCCTATGGCAGCACGCTTGCGGGTGGTACCTATCTCCTCCTGCAAGAAAGCCGTACTCACCTCATGCAATGAGATCAGCGAGGTCAAGGCTGCCATCGATAGCAGGATATAAAACAATACGGAGACAATATAACCCAGCGTCGGATCGCCAAAGGCATTCTGGAACACATTCGGCAGCGTGATGAATATCAGCGAGGGGCCACTGTCTGGATTCACGCCCACGGAGAAGGCTGCTGGGAAGATGAGCAATCCCGCCAACAACGCCACGAAGAAGTCGATAACACCAATCTGCATGGCCGAATTAGGCAGGTTTGTACTCTTGGAGAAATAGCTGGCATAAGTGCAGATACAGCCCATGGCGATACTCATTGAATAGAACGACTGGCCCAAAGCACTCAGGAACACATCACCATTTACTTTCGACATATCGGGCTTGAAGAGGAATTCCAGACCCTTCTCAGCTTCAGGCAGCATGCACGATGCCACCACAATCACCAGCAATAATATGAATAAGGTGGGCATCATCAGTTTCGAGGCACGCTCGATACCATCGCGCACACCATTCTCAATAATCAAATACGTGGCCAGCAGGATGATAAGTGTCCAGAAAGCTGGTTTCACAGGATCCTGAGAGAAAGTGACGAAATAATTCTTGATATACTCCGGATCACCATGCAGACGGCCTAACAACGAGGCCCATACATACTCCAGACACCAGCCTGAAACCACAGCATAATAGCAGGAGATGAGGAATCCTGTCAACACCCCCATATAGCCTATGAGCGACCAAACGGTTCCTCCCGACATGATACGGAAAGCCCTGGCAGTATTGGATTGCCCATGACGCCCGATGATAAACTCACTGATCATACAAGGTATGCCAAGCAACAATACACAAAAGATGTAAATCACAATGAATACGGCACCACCATTCTGACCTGTCATATATGGAAAACGCCAGATATTGCCCAAGCCCACAGCCGAGCCTGCAGTTGCCAGAATCACACCAAGTTTACTTCCAAAACTTGCTCTCTCCAGTTTTGACATATATACTTTTCTCATATTTCGTTTGCAAAATTATATTTTTTTTCTTAATTTTGCACCAAAATTGCTATTAAATATGAGTTTTTTGTTTCATTTGTTCAAGAAATACCCTTTTTCAGATGTCTGCATTCTACTTATCTGGATACTCTCCCTCGTTCCATTTTTCCCAGAGACCCCACTCGACAACGTTGAATTCATCGACAAGTGGGTACACATCGTGATGTATGGTGGGACGTTTCTCGTACTTTGGATTGAATATACCGTCAAGCACCTCAGTCCTGACTACGAGAAATTGTTTTTCTGGGGATGGCTGATGCCTATTATCATGGGTGGCGTCATCGAATTGTTGCAGGAGTACTGCACAGGGGGCCATCGTAGTGGCGACTGGCTCGACTTCGCAGCCGATGCCACAGGCGTCACGCTGGCAGCCGTTATCGGACTGATGATTCTCCGTCTTTCGGCCAAGTGCTGAAAGGGTGCTTCAGAAGCTGCGAGTTGTAGTACTTGCGATCACCCGTCACCTCGTCTTCCTTATTTATAAAGTCAGGCAACAGATAATCCTCATCTTCTGACTGCAGCTCCACCTCTGCAACCACCAGTCCCTCATTCTCTCCATGAAACTCATCCACCTCAAAGGTGTGGCGCCCACTCTTCACAAGATAACGGGTCTTGTCGATCATGAGGGGCTTTCCTGTCTCCTCCGACTTCTCACAGAGTTTCATCAGTTCCTGAGCCTCATCGGGATCAATCTCCTTCTCAAACTCATAGCGCGACAAGCCGTTGTCGCTCGAAGGACCCTTAATAGTCAAATATCCGCGGTCATCACGGATTCGTACCCTGACGGTACGTCCGCGATCACTGCAGATATAACCTTGCTGGATGTGACTTTGACAAGAACTCTGGGTCTGATAGCTGTAATTACGAACCAGGAACTTTTTCTCTATCTCCAGTCCGCTCATTAAGCCACCACAAAGATAGAGTAGACCACAAACAGGATGGCGAGAGCCACCAGTACACCAAAGATCCACTCCAGGACCTTCTTGCCACCTTCTTCCTGTTTCTTCTGATAAGCCTCCTTTTTAGCGGTCGACTTCGATGCTTTTGCAATCTGTGCCATAATCTTAATCGTTTTGATTGTTATTATTCATTATTGTTCTTCGTCGTTCACTGGGAACTCCATCAGGTAGGCCTTGATGAAGTCATCAATCTTACCGTTCATCACGGCATCGACATCAGTTGTCTGATAGTTGGTGCGATGGTCCTTCACACGACGGTCGTCAAACACATAGCTTCGTATCTGACTGCCCCATTCTATCTTCTTCTTGCCAGCCTCGATCTTCGCCTGGGCCTCCAAGCGTTTCTTCATGGCGCGATCATAGAGTTGTGAGCGCAACAGCGTCAGGGCGCGCTCCTTATTCTTTGGCTGGTCACGCGTCTCCGTATTCTCGATGAGGATTTCCTCTTCCTCGCCCGTATCAGGGTCTGTATACCAATAGCGTAGACGGACACCCGATTCCACCTTGTTCACGTTCTGACCACCAGCACCTGAGCTACGGAAGGTGTCCCACGACAGCTTGGCAGGGTCTACGTATACCTCAATGGTATCATCCACCAAGGGCGATACGAATACGGAGGCAAACGAGGTCATACGCTTACCTTGGGCATTGAAGGGTGATACGCGCACCAGACGATGCACGCCATTCTCACTCTTCAGGTAGCCATAGGCATAGTCGCCACCCTCTATCTGCATCGTCACACTCTTGATACCGGCCTCATCGCCGTCGAGCAGGTTGGAGATGGTCACCTTATAACCATGAGCCTCAGCCCAGCGCATATACATACGCATCAGCATCGAGGCCCAGTCCTGAGCTTCCGTACCACCAGCACCAGAGTTGATTTTCAACACTGCCTCCATCGGATCCTCCTTCTGACGCAGCATGTTCTTCAACTCCAGATCCTCGATGGCCTGAATGGCTTTGGCGTAGGTGTCGTCCACCTCTTCCTCTGTTACCATCTCGTCCTTGAAGAAATCGAAAGCCAGCTGCAGTTCATCAGCGAGGGTGCGCACTTCCTTGTAGCCGTCGAGCCACTTCTTAATGCCCTTCACCTTTTTCATCTGCTCCTCAGCACGCTTACGATCCTCCCAGAAGTCAGGAGCCTGGGTACGAAGATCTTCTTCCTCGTACTCAATCTTCTTCTTATCTATTTCAAGATAGCGGTGCAATGCATCTGCCCGCTCCAAAACGTCTTTTAACTGGTCTTGCGTAATCATGGGTGCAAAGGTACGAATAAGTATGCAGATAACCAAATTTAGGGTCTTTTATTTTGCATTTCACATATTTATTTATACCTTTGCAACCATAAAACAGACAGGGTATGGATTTTATCAGAACGCTCATCATCGGATTTAAGCAAGGAGCCATCGCCGCTTGGTACGACATGAAGTGGTACATCATTATCATGAGTATCATCCTCATCCTTGCCATAGGCTACAAAGCCCTCAAAACCTTGTTCCGACGGAAATAAGGCCTTGGACTTTAGTCGGAGTAAAGTCAGACTTTACCCGGAGTAAACTCCCACTTTAGTCGGAGTAAACTCCAAGGTTACTCCTCGTACATCTTATCGATCTCCTTGCGGTAGTTCTCGTTGAGGACGCGACGCTTGATTTTCAGTGTGTTGGTAAGCTCGCCACGCTCGATGGAGAAGTGATGGGGCAGCAGGGTGAATCGCTTCACCTGTTCGTAGTGGGCCAGCTGCTGCTGAAGGGTGTCGATGCGCTCCTTCATCATCTCATAGATCTGCGGATTGGCACAAAGCTGCTCACGAGTCTCAAACGGGATACGATGCTCGCGGGCATATTCCTCCAACAAGGGATAAACGGGGATGATAAGGGCCGAGACAAACTTTCGCTGATCGGCAATGATGGCTATCTGATC
>Ga0247608_10002688_pt1 | contig 21694 bp, 18 predicted proteins | sample 176DNAGHGlowgp2_FD_193490 | JGI IMG/M metagenome (GOLD analysis project Ga0247608, IMG submission 193490) | Sheep rumen microbial communities from Palmerston North, Manawatu-Wanganui, New Zealand - 1766 DNA GHGlow gp2 | ecosystem: Host-associated > Mammals > Digestive system > Stomach > Rumen ...
CTTTAATGTGAATAATGTATCATTAGTAGAATGAGGAACTCAGCCTAGATTATTGAATATTAAAGAATTATTGATGGAATTCGTAACATTCCGTCGTGAAGTAGTTCGTCGCCGTTCAGAATTTCAACTCCAAAAAGCCAAAGACAGACTTCATATCTTGGAATGATTAAAGAGAGCTATTGATATTATTGACGATGTAATCTATACAATCCGTCATTCAGCAGATAAGAAAGAGGCTAAAGATAATTTGATATTAAAATTTCAATTCTCTGAAGAGCAAGCTGAATATATCCTTCAGATGAGATTGCAATCATTGGTTGGATTGGAAATTCAAAAAATCTTGGATGAAATCGCTGAGAAACAAGCTAAAATCGCTGAATTGACTGAGATTCTTGCAAATCCTGAAAAATTGGATGGAGTGGTTCAATCAGAATTTGATTATATGAAACAGAAATATGGAGATGAGAGAAAAACTGAAGTTTCAGATGATACTTCATTATTAAATCTTACATGAAGCATTAAAGCTATCCAAGCTGCAGCAGACAGAATTAAAGAAGATGTAATCTGCCGAATTGGTGCTGATTATTCTATGAGAGTATTATATCAAACTAGAATTCAGACTATACCTGAAGAAACTATTGATTTAATCTACACTCATAATCAGGATAGAATTATTGTTATTACTGATTTAGGAGAATTAGTAGTTCAGAGATTGAAAGATTTCGGTTCTCAGACTATGGCAAAACCAGCTGTGAATTTGAAGAATCATTTCAATTTGAAATGAAAGGTAGTGTTCGCAAAGACATTACATTATAATTATGAATATTTAACATTCTTAACTAATCAGAATAATATCAAGAAGATTAAGAAAGAATTAGTACTTTCATTCAAGAAATTTCCAACTGTAATTATGAACTTATGACAAGGAGAAAAGATTCTGAAAGTTGAAGCAGTAAATGATAGTGATAACTTATGAGTAATTACAAAACAAGGATGGATGTTGTTATTCAATACAGCAGACCTTAGGCCTATGTGAAAGACTGCATGATGAGTGAAAGCTATTGAACTTCAAGAATGAGATACAGTAGCAAATATGTTCTTGTACAAAGATGAACCATTCATTCTTATTCATTCAAGTAAGAATGCTAAACTTCTTTCATTAGATGACCTCAAGATATGGAAGAGAGCTAGAAAATGACAAGTAGTAATGACTGGAAATGATGAGTTAGAGTGATGATTATCTATCATTGAATGAGCAGTCAGACTTCGCTTTGATGATGGAAGTATGGAGACATTACATTCAAATAATATTCATCTTGCAGAGCCTGAAACTCCATTAGTTAAGATTTCAGATAAGGCGATAGCTATTGCTTATCGTCCATGGGAAGAAAAAGATGAGAATAGAAAATATAAAGATGAAAAGAAGAAAAATTGACCAGAAGAACAAGACAATCTTTTCACAATTCCTGGTGTAGTTCCTTCAGTTCCAGTTAATCCAGAAGAAGAAAAAGAAGATGATGTAGAGGAGAGTAGTGATGCTGGAGAAAATTATGAAGAAGATGCAGAAGCATAAAGATAGAAAAAGTGCCGTTATGGTACTTTTTTAATTAATCTTGAAATTGGGAAGTGGAACAGTATAATGTAATCGCTTTAGATAAGTTAACTCTTTGCTCATTAACATGTCATGGCGTACGGGCTGATGTGGAGTTAAGAAAGTGGCTAATCTTCAGAGATAATGACAGAATGTGAGTTGGCTTGGTAGTAGCCATTCTCTAAAATTGTGTGTTTCATGCAAGCATTCCGAATCTCTGTTCCCTCTACGTTATGTGGAGGGATTTTTTTAATTCAGATTTTTATTATATCTTGATATTTAACAGTATTAGATTATCTTTAACTACTGAGAATTTATTTTTTTTATAAAACTTTAAAAATATGACTCCGGCTATAATTTATTCATTTGTGAGTGTGCTAATAATCAGCTGTGTATCCTTGATATGAATAGTTACACTCTGAATTTCTACTGAAAAATTGAAAAAAATTCTGATTTATTTTATTGCATTTTCTGCTGGAACTTTGATGTGAGATGCTTTTTTGCATTTGTTATGAGAAACAGCTGAACAATATGGATATAATGAGCATATAGCATTATTCACTTTGTGATGAATTTTACTTTGATTCATTATTGAAAAGATAATCAATTGGAATCACTGCCATTTACCTATCACGGCAACCCATCAGCATTCATTTGCACAGATGAACTTGGTCGGAGATATGGTGCATAATTTTATAGATGGATTGGTCGTAGCTTCAGCTTTTTTACTTTCTATGCCGGTTGGAATCGCTACAGCATTAGCAGTTCTTTTGCATGAAATTCCACAGGAAATTGGAGATTTCGGAGTTTTGATTCATGGATGATATTCTAAAGTAAAGGCTTTAAAACTGAACTTTCTTTCAGCTTTGACTGCATTTTTCGGAGTAGTGATTGCTTTGATTTTGCAGAGATATGTGGAAGATATTTCGGCATTCTTGATGCCATTTTCTGCATGATTATTTATATATATCGCATGAACGGATTTAATCCCAGAATTACATAAGCATCCAAAAATTAGCCAGTCATTATTACAGGCTTTGTGTTTCGTGATTTGAATTGGGGTGATGTGTTTACTTTTGTTAGTGGAATAGAATGCAAAATTATTTGGATACAGTAGATGATAGAATTAAACGATATTTTTCTATTCTATCAGACGATAGACCAGAGTGGTTGGTTGAATTATTACAAGCTCCAGAATTATTACAGCAACAGTATATTAGCATAACATGTGGAACAATTTATTCTGATTTATTTCCAAGTAAATTCTTTTATTCCAGTTTGGATCATTCCATTTGAGTTGCATTGATTATTTGGAAATTTACTCATGATGAAAAACAAGCGATTTCAGGATTATTGCATGATATTGCTACCCCAGCTTTTAAGCATTGTATAGATTTTTTGAATTGAGACCATGAAAAGCAGGAGAGTACGGAAGATTTGACAACTGAGATTATCTCCAATTCTGAGGTGATAACTACATATTTGAAAAAGAAATGAATCTCAGAAAATGAAGTGAATGATTATCAGATTTATCCTATTGCTGATAATAAATCTCCAAAACTGTCTTCCGATAGGCTAGAATATTCACTTTCAAATGGACTATTTCATTATGAGGTTTTGTGCATTGATGATGTTAAAGAGATTTATAACGATGTAATTGTAGTGAAAAATGAGGATGGAATTGATGAGTTGGCATTCCAGAATTTAGATATTGCTAGAAAATTTATTAGAGCCGTGAAGAAATTATCTATTATTTATATTGAGGATAGAACGAGGTATTCTATGCAGTTTATCGCTGAAATTGTGAAACGTTTGGTTGATGATTGATTACTAAAAATTGATGATTTATATCATTTATCAGAAGCAGAAATTATCAAAATAATAGAAAAATCTGATTATAAAGATATTTTTGGAAAATGGAAAAGTTCAAAGGAAGTCATAGTTTCAAAGGTTAAACCTGAAGGGGAGTTTTATATTCATTTATCATCAAAAATTAGGTATATTAATCCATTGGTAAATTGAAAAAGAGTGTATGATATCGATGATGAATGTAGAAAATTGATTGGTGAAATTAAAAATTATGATATGAGTAATTATGTGTATATTCCTGGGGTTAAGTTTTAATAATAAAAAAGTCTCCCTTGATAAAGGGAGATTTAGAGGGATTTGTTATTATTCATCTATTTTTTTGCTTATTTCCCTTTTCATTTCGTTTACTCAGTCTTTGAGAAAAGATTTTAGTTTGCTAGATCTTTCGTTTTCTGATTCGTATCATCCTTTTAATCTTTCTTCAGCTTCAATTTGATAAACATAGTCACTTCAAATGGCTCTTTTGATTAATCGTTTATTGATCCTTTTTTGTAGTCACATTATTCTTTCATACTAGCTTCTAAAAGTTTAGTCTGATTCTCTAATACTAATTTATCCATAATGTCGTCAATATTTCAAGCCATAATGCTTGGTAAATTTGACCAAGATTCATGAATTCTATGATCAGTTACACGGTCCTGTGGGAAGTTATAAGTTCTGATTTTTTCTGATCTATCTCATGTTCAAATCTGATTTCATCTCAGACTTTTTTCTTCAGCTTGTTTTTTATCTAGTTCGATTTGATATAGTCTAGATTTCAAAACGGCAAAAGCTTTTTCTTTATTCTGGATTTGAGATTTTGAATCTCAGATATTTACTATCAATCATGATGGAATATGGTGAATTCTAACTCCAGTCTGATTTTTGTTGGCATTCTGTCATCCATTACTGGAAGCAGCATAAGTATCCATTACTATATCTTTCATATCAATCTGAATATCTACATCTTCAGCTTCAGGCATAACGGCAACTGTTACTGTGGAAGTATGGACTCTTCATTGAGATTCAGTTTCAGGAATTCTCTGTACACGATGGACTCATGATTCGAATTTCATCAATGAATAAACTTTTTTACCAGTCATTTTTACCATTACAAATTTTACTCAACCGATATCAGAAAGCTGTTCTTCAATTATTTCAGTTTTCCATCATTTTTTTTGGGCGAAAGCGAGATACATCTTCAAAAGTTCAGTACCAAATAATCCTGCCTCGTCTCATCATGCAGCAGGACGAATTTCTAGGTAAATATCTTTGTCATCGTTTGGATCTTTTGGTAGAAGAGCGATAGTCAGCTTTTTATCCAAATCTTCAATTTCAGCTTTTGCGTTGTCTAATTCTTCTTGAGCCATTGCAACCATTTCATCATCATTTTCTGTATCTAGTAATTCTTGAGCATTTTTCTGATTTTCTAAGGCTTTTTTGTAAGCAACGGCGATGTTGTATGTATCTTCAAGTGATGATAATTCTTTGTTTACAGCTTTAGATTTTTCTGGATTTTGAAAAACTTCTGGAGAAAGCGATTCTTCTCTTAGTGATTCATATTTAGCGATAATTTTCTCTAATTTATCTAGCATAATCTGATTGAATAAATAAATTTTCTTTTCAGAATTTTACGGAGTTAATTTTAAAGAAAAGGGGAATGCTTTCAAGGGAAAGAAATATTGTTTAGTTTAATGATTTTTTAATTGTCTTTTTCTATAATCCATAAATTTTGGGATTAGAGTTTATTTTTTTGAATAAAATTTCAGTATATAGTTTTATTTCACTTTTCGTCAAATTCTTTAAATTTTAATTTCCATGATAATTTAAAAAATGGAATATTCATTAAATTTTTCCATTTCCCATCGTTGTATGTTTCGTTAAACTTTTTTACCAAATCGTATAGTCAACTATTCTTAATGTTAATATTATCTATATCTTTTTTAATATCATCAAAATTTTTGTATGCAATGTATATAACATAATCAATTAAAAAATAATTTATTAAATATTTATAATCTTTATGATATTGAATAAAAAAATCATAACAAAAATTGAATAATTTTATGGATTTTCATCCGATAAAAAATCAACACCATTTTTCAAATTGTCACTTTTCAGTGGCTATTTTTTCTGGATAATTAGAATTTAAATTTTTATTGTCAAAACTTTTAAAAATATTACTATTAATATATATTGTTGCATCAACCCATATTCATCAATAGTCTTTTAATAAAGCCATTCTTATAATATCTGATAGATGCGTTATTGTTATTTGTTTTTTTTCAACCTTTTTTAAAATAAAGTTAGGCAAATTCACATAATTTTTGTAGTTATATTTATCCAATAAGATAATTTCGTATCAACAACTGTGTTTTTTTATACTACTTACACATATTTTTACCAAATCTGGAGCATTATCTATTCATTGCCACCATAGAATCCATATTTTTTTACAATTTATTGGATTTTGCAGATTTTTTAGATTATATCCATTTATAAATTTAGAATATTTTTTTTCTAAAAACATTGTATTATATTCTAATCTTCTATTTTTTATTCTGTTTCACATAGATTTGGGTAGTATAGATGCAAAATCTCACCAAAAATTATAATGAGCTATTTTTATTCAAAAATTCGAAATATCATATAAATATTTTGAAATTTTATATATTACCATTTTAAAAATTTGGAATATTCACATTGTAGATAAATATCATTTTATCTTTTTATTCATTTGGTTTTTATAAAATTAAAAAATTTTTAGAAAAATTATTTTAATTAATCTATAAATTATTGTTAAAAAATATTTTGGATATTTTAAAAATATCATAAAATACGTATAAATAAGTCAATTTTTACTCCATTTTATTTTATCTTTATGATAAGATATTATATATTTAATATCTTTTTCTGGGAATTTTTCTTGTAAAAATATAAAAAATTTTAAATTATTTTGAAATTGTTCAAATAATGGTTTCTTTTTTTGTTTTTGAGATAATGATTGGTGTCAATATCTATAAAATCATAATTTTTTATTAAGTTGTTTTATATTCTTACCTAAGAGAGAGAAAACTAAAACAGTCCACCAATCTTGGCACATTCAAGGTCATGTAGGAAACGGAAATATAATATCTATTAATTCAGATTTAAACATTATTTCAGTTGATGTTATATAATTTCGTAAAGCCAATTCTAGGAAAGAATTTTTATATATGTTTCAATATAATAATGATTTTTTCAAATAATTATCATTTTCATTTATAACTATCAAATCATGGTATGATAAATCACAAGAAGATTTATTCATAAATGAAACTTGTGTAGATAATTTGTTTCTCATCCGTATATCATCAGCATCACAAAAAGCTATAAAATCTCATTTATTGTATATTTTTAAAATTTCTTCCAATCATTTATTTATAGCTGAGTTTACTCATCAATTTTCTTTTTCAACAGGAAAGACTTTATCTTCTAAATTATAATTTTTTATAAAATTTATTATAATATTTTGTGTCTTATCTGTGGATCAATCGTTGATTATAAACAATAACCGATTTTGATAATCCTGATAATATATAGACATCAGTTGTTCTAATAAATATTTTTCTCAATTATACACAGGAAGAATAATATAAATACGATTTTTATCATTGTTTTTATCCATAGTTATGCTATTTATATAATAAATTAATTTCTCAACGTTTTCCCCCTGTAATCTAAACGGCCACCTTTCAATCTTGTCAATCAAATAATCTTTCTTAATTTTATGCAATATCGGATAAAGAATCTTCCTCATCATCTCAAATCCTACCACTCAAATTCCATACCAAATTGGATGAATATAGAATATCGTATTCAAATTCTCTCTCGTAAATTTAAATCGCTTGTAACTATAATTCTCAGCTCATGGCTTGATACGATGAATCGTTAAAGTCTCATCAAGATTTCCTATCAGATTTTTTCACTTACACAGTACTTTTTTCTGGAAATAAGCATCATTCATATATACTCTATTAGGATAACGATATCATTCATTTCTAAATATCAGCGAGGGATGAATCGTGTAGTAATTTTCTTTTCATAAATAATATTCAAATCCCATATCATCTCCTTCATATCGCATCAAAGTTTTAGTTCCACAACCCACATATTTTTCATTTTTTTCTAGAAATTTTACTTGTTTTTCTAATTTCTCAGGCTTCCATAAATCATCATGGTCTTGTATTGCAATATAATCTCATTTAGCATGATCTAGAAGGAAGTTTAATCATTTGTATGGTCAAAGCTTTTTTCATGATTCGATAATTTTGATTCTTTTGTCTTTTAAACTTTCAATTATCTCAATCGTTTTATCATTGGATTGATCATCATGAATTAGTATTTCAAAATCTTTGTAAGTCTGATTTAGACATGAATTGAGAGTATCTTTTATCGTTTTTTCTGCATTGTAAGTACAAATGAGAATAGATACAAGCTTCATTCTATTCTGATTGTGAACTAAAGCACCCACACACACAATGTCATCCTGAGTGTTAACGAAGGATCTTAGGTGACAGACATAAGATTCTTCATTTCCTCCATTCGCTACGCTCAGGGTTCATTCAGAATGACAACTTAGTAGTACTTCTCATTCTCTCTACCAACCAGAAACAAGGACAGCCTATAACCGATAGTCGCCAAACCATTATACAGTTTATCCCGCTTACAGATATATGTATATGATTACAGGCTGCCTTTATTTCTAATTCATTTTTTCATTAAAAACAAAAAGCACCTCAATGATGGGTGCCTATAATCAAAATCTGACCGTTTTAGCCAAATGGATTAAACCATCACTAAGATGCTTTATGTTCCAAATAACTAAAACGGAAAAATCAGACTGTTGTCAGATTTATATGACTATAGGCAATTTAAATACTATAAATAAAAATATGAAAATCAAGTTATTATGTCATTCTGAGTGTGAATAAGATAAAAAAACTCTCCAAATAGGAGAGGGATAGGGTGAGGTTCTGTGTATCATACCTGTCATTCTGAGTGTTAGCGAAGAGTCTAGAAAAATCAATTGATTTTTTGACAAAAATAATTATATAGTATTCAACTTTAGTTTTATCAAATAACTTTATAAAATGAACAACGAAGAAAAAATCGTACTCTACAAAAAACCAGATTGAACTACTGAAATTAATGTAAGACTTGATGGAGACACAATCCGACTAAATCAAAATCAGATTGCTCAGCTTTTTGATGTTGATAGAACAGTTGTTACAAGACACATTTCAAATATTATAAAGAACTGAGAATTGGAAGAAAAAAGCAATGTGCAAAAAATGCACTTTCCTCATTCAGACAAGTTGATAAAATTTTATAATTTAGATTTTATTTTAGCTGTTTGATATAGAGTAAACACAAAACAATGAATACTATTCCGTAGATGGAGTAATGAAATCTTGAAGAAATATCTCTTAGATGGATATGCTCTCAATCAAAAAAGAATTAAAGAAATCTGATTTGAAAATTTTGAAAAAGCTGTAGCTCTAATAAAGAAAAATATCGAAACTAATTCCCTCAGAAATAAAGAAATAAAGTGAATGCTATCTGTAATTACAAACTATGCTCATAGTTGGATAATTTTACAAAAATATGATGAATGAACATTGAATACAAATAATCTATTAAACAAAAAAGCAGAGATATTAACATACGACGAAGCTATGGATGCTATTTTGAGTATGAAAAACGAACTTTTACCAAAAAATGAAGTTTCAAATGCATTTTGAGAGGAAAGAAATGATTGATTGAAATGAATTTTAGATCAAGTATATCAAACTTTCGATTGACAAGATTTATATCCATCAATCCAAGAAAAAGCCGCAGCATTGATGTATTTTACTATAAAAGATCATCCATTTATAGATTGAAACAAAAAAATCTGAGCATTTTTATTACTCATATTCTTAGGTAAAAATAACTGTTTACAAAAATCAGACTGAACCAAAGTTATAGATGATGATACTTTGATTGCATTGACTTTACTGGTAGCTACTAGTAATCCATCAGAAAGAGATATGATTATAGCATTGATTATTCATTTTATAAATTGTTAGTCATTCTGAATATTGGAGAAGAGCCCAACTCTGCCGGCGTAAAACTCATCCCTTGAAATTTCTATGCATAATCGTACATTCAAATCAGTTTTTTGAATCGACTAAATTAATGTATGAAGTATAAATTACTCAATGAATCATATGATAAAACGCTGATTGAGAGATTGCTTGAAATCAGACAAATAGCATCGGATGCTGATGCTTTTTTTGAGCCAACTTTAAGTCATACTTGGATAGATCCATTTAAAATTGACGGAATGAATAAAGCTGTGAAGCATATTATGGATTCGATGAAAAAAAATGAAAAGATTATGGTATTTGGAGATTACGATGTAGATGGAGTGACGGCGAGTTATTGTTTGTATAAATTTTTCCGCTATTTTTTGAAATATCCATATGTGAGTATTATGTATCCAGATAGGCATAAAGATGGATATGGACTTAGAAATTATCATTTAGATGAGATGAAGTCTAAGTGAGTCCAATTGGTTATCACTGTGGATAATGGAATCACTTCCATAGAAGAAGCTAAATATGCAAAAGAAATCTGAATTGATTTATTGATTACAGACCATCATCAGCCGTTAAATGAATTACCTGATGCAGTCGCAGTGCTCAATCAAAATTGTTCTCCAGATTATCCATTCAAATGATTGGCTTGAGTAGGTGTGGCATTTAAACTCATCGTAGCGATGTTGTCTAAATGTAATTTTGAAAGTGAAAGAAAAAATCAGATTTTTGATTTCTTTTTACCAATCGTTGCTATATGAACGGTAGCAGATGTCGTTCCACTTTTGTGAGAAAATCGTTTCATAGTAAAGAGGGGATTAAATCTGATGAATCGCCGTACTGATAACTTACCGAAATGTTTGCAGTGATTTCTTTCGTATTTAAATATAAAATCTCCAATTGATACTTATCATATTTGATTTGTGATTTGACCAAGAATTAATGCATGATGAAGAATTCAATCTCCGTATGATAGTTTAAATGTCTTTTTGCATGAATGAGATTCTCAAATAGAATTCCTAGAAAAAATGGATGCGATAAATCAGGAGAGGAAAAGACTTCAAGACGAATGATTGAAGGTCGCAGAAAAAATGGTAGATGTAGAAGCTCCAATTCTGATTGCAGAAAGCCCAGATTTTCATGAATGAGTAATTTGAATTATTGCAGGTAGATTAACTGAAAAATACAATAAACCATCAATTGTTTTTAAGTCTGATAAAGAAAAGTGATCAGCTTCTGCGAGTCTCAGATGACCTGATTATTTTAGTGTAATCGATATGCTCAAGGCTCATTCAGATTTGTTAGAACGCTTTGGTGGACATCAATGAGCTTGATGATTGACTGTAAAATTGGAAAATTTAGAAAAGCTGAATAAAAAGCTTATATCATATTGTAAGAAAAAGATAAAAGAATCTGATTTAGAAAAAGTTCTGTTTGTTGATACGAAAATTCTGCCTCAGGAACGAACGAATTGAAATTTTAAATTTTTGGAAAATTTCGAGCCATTCGGAGAAGGTAATGAAGAACCGTTGTTTTTGTTTGAGAATCTTCAAATTCAAAAAGTTGAAAAGGTCTGAAAAAATGGAAGTGCACATATGAAACTTTATGCTCACCGATGAAATCAATTATTGCATTTATTATTTCGATGAAAGGGTAGTCAGTCAGATTTAATTTCTGATGAAATTTCTGTAATCTGAAAAATTAAGAGAGATACTTTCAATGGTGGATATTTTGTGGATGGATGTGCAGTTATTGAAGATGGAAAAATTATAGATCTTTAATAATTTGTTATAATAGTTTTATTGTTTTCAAGAGCTCATAAATCAATCTTTTCTATTTTATCAAATTTTGAATATTTTTCTTTTAGAGTATTGTATTTGAATATTTGAGAATTCCATTGATCTTCAATATTTCATCATTCAGGAAAGTTGAAATACAGTGTTTTATCACCTGATGTAAATATTGCAAACCTTGTAGATCCTGCTAAGTAAACAAAACGTACCATATTGCTTCCAAATTCTTCTTTTGCTAAAGATATAATTTTCATAAATTTATCCAAACTTACCTCGAAGAAAAATCAATCCAGACTATCAGTTCATGTAAGATAGCTTGGCGTATCAATAAGAAACAATGGCTCTTCTCACGGATCTCTAATTCACAATAACATTCATTCTTTCATTTCCACATACGTAGTTTCATTCCAAACAGCAAATTTTTTATCATTTAATTTTACCAAAACTAAAGGCTCATAATAATCCAATTCAACTCACAAGATTCATCATTCATCACGAACAAATCATCACCTAAGCGGAAAATCTGCTTTTATTACATGAAATCAAGTTCACTCAATACTCAATGGAAAATCAATTCATATCGATATTCTTTCAGGTTCATCATATTCTATTTCTTGATGAGCTTCTAACTGCATTTCAATATTTCATACAAACGGAAATTTAAATTTTATATTTTCTCATGACAAATTCTTAATAGTAAATCAATTTTGAATTTTTGAAATAAGTTCATCTTTATTTGCATTAAATAGAAAGTAATTTTTTCATTTTGCTTCATTAGCAATAAAGTCAAAAAGATACGGATTTTGATATGTTGCTAAAGTCGAATCAGAAATTTTTATTTGGGATATAGTTTGTCATTTTTGAAAAAATAGCAATTTAATCAATACCCCTACACCAAAAATCAACAATAATGTAAAAATCAATCACCAAGACAAAATACTTTTCAATTTTTTACTAATCTCAAAATCAGGCACAGATATTCAAGATTTATTCAAAATCTTTTTTACTGATTGCTTACGTTTTTTACGGGTAAATGTCCTTTGACTAACTATTCCTCTAGACATACCAAATGTAATAGAATACAAAAGTTAAAATAACTCAGAATACGAATCCTCACATAACTTCTATCGGAGTATGTCAGAGTCTCTCTTTCAGTTTTGATTTTTTCTGTGGCTGTAACATTAAGAAGTTTTCCTGTAAATCTTTTCTAATCGCATTCAAATATTCTGCATGTTTTCATGTTTGATATCTTACATTCATAGCATCATAAGCAAAAAGCATAGAAAAAGTCAATGCAACAGCAAAAGTTGTACTTCGAATTCCATCCGCTAGCAAAGCCAAAACAGTTACACTACTTGCTACTCATGTGTGAAAAGAAGGGAATCATCATGAAATGAAAACATGATCGATACAAAATCTTTTTTCTACAAATGAATCAATAATTATTTTGATGAATTGAATTATAACTCAAACAAATAGTACGAGAAATATTGGGGGAATTTTTTCTGGAAAATAATCTATAAAATTGTGCCATAGTAATACAATATAATCTCGCATATATTTAGCCATATGAAAATAAACTTAATATCTTTGATATTGATATTAAGTCTAAATTCAAATAAAAAATCTGATTTATTTTTTTATTTCTCCAACATTCGTGGATAATACTTTTCTACGGCATTTATTAAGTTTTCTGGTCTAATAACTCCAAATTCTGTAATTATTCATGTAATACATTTTGGCGGTACCATATCAAATGCATAGTTAACTATTTCCAATCATTCTGGAGCTTCAGGCCATAATTCTTTCCCATCTCTTGTTTCTATTCATATATTCTTTTCTATATCAATCTTTAATAAGCTTCATACAACATATAGAGGTATACCGGAGTGCCATGCTGATAATCCAATAGAAAAGCTTCATACTTTGTTTATAGTCGATCAATCTGGTTTTATGCAATCAGAACCTAAAAATACTTTTTTAATATCTATTTTTTCTTCTATTGTATTATCGATAAAAAATGGCGCAGTGTCATCAGTTACCATTGTATCTGGGACTCAAGCTTTTACTAAATCTTGAGATGTTTTTCTTCATTGATATAAAGGTCTAGTTTCTGTATTGTAGACATGAATTTTTTTTCAATCATTTCGTGCTTTTACTAGGATGTCAATCACAGATTTTGAATGACAGTGTGTAAATATGATATCTCAATCATGAATTAATTCAGATCATATTTCTGGTCTGATTTCTTCTTCTTTTTCTATTCGTCATAAATATTCTCAAAAAGCATCAGCGATTTTATTTGCATTTGATCATCATTTTAGTTTTGATTTTGCATATTTCATAGCATTACGAAGTAGAGGTTCTGTTTCTCTGGCATCTATAAGCATTTGAGATGCTTTATTGAAAAAATCTGATAACTCACTTTCATCTTTAAAATCTCAATTGAGTAATTCATGCTGCATAATTTTGCACGCTTCTCTTGCAATGTTTGTTGCTCATTGAATAGTGATGTCTTTGATGTCTTTCGCTATTTTCTCTACATTTTTTAAGTTTGCCATTTTGTATTAGAAATAATTTATATAAAATATTGAATCTATTATATTCAAAAACTACAAAAAATGCAAAAAAAACTGAATAAAAAAGTCGCCAAGATACTCAGCGACTCCATGCGACCACAATCATTTATTTTCTAAAAAAGGTCACCACAAATCCTTTTGTTTGATTACTATCTTCCAAACTAAGTGTCTCTATCCTAGTTAATCGAAGATTTTTATGGACTTGCACAAATCTGTTCAATAAGCCTAGAAATTCGTTTCCTGAACAATTAAACTCAACAATTATTCCATCATTTTTATCAACCGAAACAATCTGCTCAGCAGATATTTTATCAGTTACCAAGTAATAATTCCTCGTAGAAAGAATACCTTTACAATATGGCATTATTCCTAAAAGCAATGCAATAATCAATAAAATTCCTAGAATTTTTGCAGTTTCTTTTGAAAATTTTTTCACTTTTTCTTTCATTTAAATTTCCCTTTCTCTTTTTATTTTTATTTTACGATAACAGGCTCAAAACTAATCATTTAAAGATAAAAATCAACACCAGAACATAAAAAAATAATCATAAATGTGAATTCTACACAGATTACAATAAACTCTTCATTCACTCAATAACAATATCAATATACGAATATTTTATATACCAATCTTATTGTCATTGACTTTAAATAAAAAATACATATAAATTCACAACTTCAAAGAATTAAATCATCATTTTAGCTTAAAAATATCATCATGACAAAAACATTCGACCAAAAGATTAAAGAATTAGAACATCTAAAATCTGAGAGCAACATTGATTTTTTACAAACAAAAAAACAAAAATACGAATCTGAATTAGCCATTCTACTAAAAGATCCCATATCTGAATGAGATGAATCAAATGCAATTAAAAAATTCAATGAAGCAAGAGAATGCCTACAAAAAATTACTGACATCAACGATAAAATCGATAGAATTAATCAGAATTGAAACAACAATCAAGAATTAGAAAATATTGATAAAAAGATTTCTTTTTACAAAGGAAGAAAAAAATCAATCAAAGAACTTCCTTTATACAGAGATACTCAAGAATGAATTGCAGAAATCTTTTGAAATGATGAATTATACCAATATGCGAAAGAAACAGATAATAAAAAATTAATAGAACTCCTCGAAAATAGAAAATTAACGGAATCTGATTACAGAAAACAAATCTGATACATGTACAAAGACCTATTTAAAGTTTCAAAAAAGATATCAAAAGCTCCAGAGGTCCCAAAAAAGAAAGTATCTCTTCCTGAATGAATGAGCAAAACGATTAAAAAAGAATTAAATGATATTGAATGAATTTCTGCACAAGAACTCGAAGATTTTTTAATAAAAGAATTAAAGAAGAACTCATGAGAAATCAGGATTTCTCATATCAAAAACAGATTCGAAAAAAATGCTTCTATCGTAAAAAATATTATCAAAAAGTTAATATCAGAATTTCCTACTTTCAAAATTATAGATAACACCGAACCTGACAGAAAAAAATGACACTATACACCGACAAAAAACGAAAAATTAATATCTTCTATAAGCGACAAAGAAACACAAGAGAATAAAAAAGAAAGACTCAGAATAAACAATCTACAATTTAAATTGAATGAAATTTGAAAATTAACAGAATTAAAAAGCAGAGTATCTAAATATTTAGATTTATTTGAAGAATTAAACATCAATTTTGCTAATAGAGATGAATTTGAACCTCGTATGTATGAAATTATTGCGACATACACACACATTAACCTTGAAAAAGAAATAATAAAAACCTTAAACTGACTTATACTATGAAATTACCACTCAGAAAAAACATGACTATATAGATACAATGTATTTAGATTCAATCGCGATAGCCGAAGAATGCTTGCTTACCCAAACTGAGAAATCTTTGCAATATGCCCTCATGAAGAATATGAAAAAATCATAGAATCTCAGCCTCCGATTGACAAGATTGAATAATCAAAATTTTCATCAACAAATTCAGAGAAAACTGTACCTAATACTATTTTGGCAAAAGAGAGAATAAATGCTCATTAGTTATATCAATTCATTCATAACACTGCATTTCAAAATCTGGAAACTTTGATCTATCGTCTAAAACATTCGCTATCTCACTTTCTATGTCAGCAGGAGAGTCTATAACTAAATTTTCTGAACCTGTAAAAGTATCCCAATTATAAAATTTTCAACCAACTGCTAAAGTATAAATCACATTTCTCTGAAAATTATCAGAATAGTCATCTATAGCACTATAAAACCTATCCTCATCAGCCATAAAGAAAGAATGTACTTGCCTACCGTAATCTGTATAGAATAAATCACAAGTTACACCTCAATTCTTATGTAAAATATTTAAAGCTTTCTGTAAATATTCTGAATCTCATTCAGTGACAAATGCACTACTTTCACAATCTCACATAGTGTAACTTTCAACTGTTTCAGACTGACAAGCCACACAACTATTTCCATAAGTCTTAGAATCTGAACCACAAACTGGATCATATTGCATTGTACAAATATCTGCATTTTTTTGCTCAGGAGTACATGCCATAAATTCCTCAATTTTTTCATTTTCAGAACCTATCATCTCACATTTATAATCATTACAAACAACTTTATCCATGGCCATACATCCATACACACAACGTTCATTTCATAAATGATTTACGAAATTTGTAACAATATTTGAAGCTACATCGATGTATTTAACATTCAATGGAATATAGCATCCAAGTGGACATTCTCACATAAAATATCAACAATCAGAATCTGACTCACAATAATTGTATCATTCAAATAAATCTTTGATTTCATCAGCATTTGGATACCTAGCTAATTCTAATTTTTCCACATTTACAACTTCATAATAACGATTTCCAGCTGCTCAATCTAGAGGAATAACATATCATTCAAATTTTACTTTATTTCATGGCAAATAATCAGATTTTTCATTAAAATATTTCTCCCATCTACCAGCAGGCAAGAAAATGTGGTCTGAATGATCTTCAAAACTTCATCTTAAGACAAGAGTTCATTCTTCGATAGTAGGTTCAAAACTCATTTCAGGTCAAACTCAAGCCACACTCAATTCTCACTGATAATTCGAACCTCCATTTTGAGCATTCTTGCATCAAACCAATAATAAACACAATAAGAATATTCATACAATCATAAATTTTTTCATCTTCAGTACCGATTACGAAATAAACTAATACTTAATAGCAAAAGCATAGCTGCTAAAGATAATCCTTGAAACTCAGAATTTCCATTCCTTCAAAATATATTTATACGGAATTTCCAGTGTTCATTTTTTACCAGGACTTCTTTTTGTATTTGAATCATAAACATAAAATATCTTTTTTTTCTCGTTATATCATCGAAGTGTAACATAATGCCAATGAATCAAGGCCTTTCACCGATTAAACCATCTCTTTTTAGTCTGTCAATTTGCTATTAAAAGAATAATAGGTCAATCCTTCAAGTTCTGCTTCAACAAAAACAACCTCTCATCATCACTCAACTTCCTAGCATTCAAAACGGAATACTTCAATTTATATTTTTTCAATACTTTTTTTACTCACCATGGAGTCATAAAATATGTATTTCTGGACCACCAATCAGACGAATAATCTTCAATTTTTTTTACTTTTTCTCTTTTTCATTCAATTACCGCTTTCAACGAATAATGAGCACATCATCACACCTTTCTCTTTCTTAACGGAAATCATTCAGGAGGAACTTTATCTATAAAAAAAACATCTTCATCATATGTCCTTTTTGATGGAGCTTTTGAGAATATTGAAAGCAACGAATCTACAACAGACATAATAAGTCAAAATTAGTTAAACAATAGATATTCTCAAATCTCATATTGTATTATCTTCCACCTGCTTAACTTTAATAATCAAACTTCTCTTTGGCAACTCTCTTTCATCATCCTTCCTCAAAAATCAGATTTCTTCATCTCTGATTTCCTTCAATGGTATATCAATTTCTTCTCATTCACTAGGAAATCACTCGAGCAGAGATGTAATCAAATAGCTCAAAGTTTCTCAGTCAAATTCATCTTCATTTAATCATAATTCCTCGAATGTTAATTTACTTTCTTCCAAAAATTCATCAATTCTAATAAACGGAGAAACTACCCAAGAATTTTTTCAGACTTTTCTAATTGGACTAATCTCCACATCACTTTCATCCTGAATATTTCCAAAAATTTCCTCTATTATATCCTCAAGAGAAATAATTCCATCCACTCATCCATATTCATCCATCACAAGTGCTATATGCTTATGCGACATTTTAAATTTTTCAAGAGCAACATTCACCGGAGTAGGAGATGGAATTTTATGAATTGGATATAAAATCAAATCCTTTAACTTCACATCTCATGAATATTTTTTTGATAAATTTAATAACTCTTTTAAAGTAACCACTCTATCAATATCATCAATTCTTTCATGATATACAGGGATACGCGTATAGTGAAAAGTTAATAATTTTTCTATTGCTTGATCTATTGTAAGCTCATCATTCACAGCACAGATTCTAACTCTTGGAGTCATAGCCTCTCAAACCGTAATATCATTAAAATTCAACATTTTTTTGATATTTTCAAAAGTATCTTCCTCCACGGCATCAGACTCCACAGCTTTTTCAATAAAAGCCTCTACTTCCTCCTGAGAAATCTCTTGAGAATTTTCAGATTTTTTATTAATCTTTTTAGTCAGTAAACTAAGACACCAAATTACAGGAGTCAGAATTTTAGTCAAATAAAAATAAAATGGAGCGATTTTCAAAGAAATAGATTCTGAATGCTCCTGAGCATAAGTCTTTGGAACAATTTCTCCAAAAATCAAAATCAATATCGTCACAATAGCTGTAGCAATTCACACAACCAGACCTTGATTAAAATTAATTGTTTCTGCTATACCAATAGAAATTGCTGTAGCCAATGATGCAGATCCTATATTCACTATATTATTTCAAATGAGTATTGCCATCAATACTTTATCACTTTCATTTTTACAATATCTAAGATATTTTACTCAATGCTTACGCTGTTTTGAGAACGTATCTACTTTATGTTGTGGAATTGATGTTAGAGCAGTTTCACTTCCCGAAAAGAACATAGAAAGTAGAATTAAAATCACGAAACTAATAATCGAAAACGGGTCCATTTATAACAATATTATAATTACACAATAAAATTTTCACAACTATTTTAAACATCACAAGTCATTCAAATCAGTAGCTGACGTATAAAGAACATCCAACATACCAGAACAGGTTTTAGCCAATTCATCCTTATCCATTTTTTTTCGTTCTTCTTGTTTTGCTTTCAATTCTAATTTAAGCTCATTTTTCATTTTTTTTGTTCGATTCTGATTTGTAGTTTTATCAATTACACATTGAACCAGATCAAAATACTCATCACAAACTTTAACATCAATATCCGTATCCACTATATCAACTTCTTGCATTTCCTCTTCCTCTACATTTTCTTTACTACCACAACCAAATATAACAACTAAAGACAATAAGAGCAGAAAAATTGTAAATTTTTTCATAACAAAATAAATTCAGATAAAATTTACAACCTTCTGTATAGAGATTTTTCAATGAAATACAAATAAATTTTTAACAAAATCTTCGAGCAACTAAACAATTATAAAACGCACAAAACAACATTTTTATTAAATATGTATTGATAAAAAATGTTTTATGATTATAATAACCAGACTGAAAATAACTTACAACAAATATTTTAACCTATTTCATTAAAAAAAATGGAAGAAAATTTTGCAACACAATTGGAAGAGATGCCTAAACCAATTCCTGAATGATTATCATGAGAATCCTTCGACAAAGAATTGTCTGCAAGAGCCGAACCACACCAACCAGAAGAAGATATTTTTTGAAATAATATGCCTTGATGAGAAAATGAAGAGAACATAACCCACAAATGAGCAATTACATTTATAGAAGATGCTAACATTAGTGGGCAAACATATTCTAGCGAATCTGATAACGAACATTCCATATTAGTAACACAATGAACTATTACAATCTCCGATGCTATTATTACAAAATCATGAGACGCTGAATGAGATTCTGCTGATTTTTATTGAACAAATGCTGCAACTATTACAACTAATGGAATTCTTGAATTAAATAATGTTAACATTACTACAGATGGAACTCATGCGAATGCCGTATTTGCTTATTGAGACGGTGAATTAATTATTTCTGATTCTACAATTGTCACCAAAAATGATAATTCATGATGAATTATGGTCACATGATGATGAAGATTAACCTCTAAAAACACAACAGTTACCACGAACTGAAACTCTTCCGCAGCCATTAGATCTGACAGATGATGATGAAATATTTATGTAGAAAGCTGAAGTTATACGACAAATTGAATATGATCTCCTACCATCTACTCAACTGCAGACATTACAATCGACTGAGCACAATTATTGTCAACAAAATCCGAATGAATCATAGTTGAGTGAAAGAATAATGTAACTATTTTAAATTCAACCCTAGTTGACTCAAATACCACATTAAATTGACAATCTACTACTTATAAAAATATATTCTTATACCAATCAATGTCTGGTGATGCAGAAGAATGAACTACATCATTTACAGCTAAAGACAGTAAAATCATAACAAATAATGGTGATAGCATCTATGTTACAAATACCACAGCTGAGATATTATTGCAAAACAATGAAATTATCAATACAAGCTGAGACTTTTTAAGAATTGAAGCCTCTAGTCGATGAAGAGAATGATATAATTGATGAGATGTATCATTAAATTTGATAAATCAAAAAGTTGAATGAAATATTATAGTCGATAAAATTTCTTCATTGACTATGAATTTAACCGAAAACTCTAATTTTATTTGAGCCATTAATTCAACGAACGAATCTCAAAACATAATAGTAAGACTCGATAACAACTCCACTTGGACATTAAATTCAGATTCCTATATTTCTAAAATTCAAACAGACACAACATGATATTCAAATATTAATTTAAATGGTCATACTTTATATATTTGAGAAGAAGCCATCACTTCCACAAATCGATTATCTGAAGAAGAAATATTAACAACCACTACTAATTTAGACCAAGAAGAATGATTTTCCACAACAGACATGATACTATGATGATTCTGAGTACTTGCTATTATTTCAGCGTTATGCATATGTATATCGATATATTTTAGAAAAAAATAAACATCGTTACATTTGATCCATCCATCAAAGAATTCTTTCTAAATAATAATGATAAGACAAACATCCTAAAACTATATTATTTTTCATAATCGACTCTTTATAATAACTTTCATTCATACCATTTTTGTATCAGACAAAACAAGAAGGAACTTTCAGAATCAAACAAGGATATTTATACTTCGATGCTACAAATTCAATTCATCGACTCTCCATATCAAAATACATTTCATCATCTTTTATTCAATTTCTATTTTTAATTTCAGATTTTCCCCAAATTACATTTTCTCCACAAAAACAAGTTTTTAACGGAGCTATTTTCAGAAATGGAGGAATTACCATTTCTTTTTCTGTATGAAGATTAATTATTGATGCTACTTGAATTGGATCAGATTTTTTTTCCTCTTTTGAATTCCAGTATCCACAAATTCATAAATTCCAAATAAAAGTAGATTCACTATTCACTGTCAAATAATGCTCCAATGAAGATATTGTTTCATA
>Ga0247608_10002691_pt1 | contig 21683 bp, 20 predicted proteins | sample 176DNAGHGlowgp2_FD_193490 | JGI IMG/M metagenome (GOLD analysis project Ga0247608, IMG submission 193490) | Sheep rumen microbial communities from Palmerston North, Manawatu-Wanganui, New Zealand - 1766 DNA GHGlow gp2 | ecosystem: Host-associated > Mammals > Digestive system > Stomach > Rumen ...
ATATCTTATCTATTTTAAGAAGCAAAAAATCAAAAAGGTTACATTTTTTTTACGGGATACCGTAGAGACTCGGCGCGCCGAGTCTCTACATCCCCGAAAATCCTTACCGTTTCACAACCTTCTGGTGGTATCAAAGTCCTGTTGGACAGGAGGGGAAGACTGCCCAGAAGTCTCAAATGGGGTGAACAGATACACCGCTGTGACTAACCCTAAAAGCAAAGTTCTTTTTTTCATGGTGCTATCTTTTCATGAATTTTCTCGTAAATTTCCTCTCACCATCCAAATAGGTCAAGAAATACATTCCAGTTGGCAAATCCGACACGGAAATGCGGCAATTGGTTCCCTCGGCCTTCTGCTGCATGCAATGTCTACCCATCATGTCCGTAATTATCACCATACCGTTCATCTCTTCTCCCGTGTTCATGTCCAACACCACATACTGCGTGGCGGGATTGGGGTACAAATTCATAATCAGTTGTGAATGCTCTTGTAACCCTACACATGTTTGGTCACATCCCAAACCCTCATGCGCCATATAGACCAATGTGTCGTCTTTATATAGGCATAGCAAAAGACCCAAAGAAGGGTATAAATCGCTCATGTATATGGGATGTCGACACCCAGGCAAAGACCCGTATGTTGGACCGATGCCTTCAATGAATTGAATTGAGAAATTGTAATTTGAGAATTGGTCGCTATATGCCGTGCCGAAAAAGTAATCATCCAAATGACTTATCAGAGAAAGAAATATCGTTTTTCTCCCTGCTATATATCTGACACTATCCACAATCATGGCTCTGTCGCCGATAGTGTCACTTGACCAATCATAATTACCATAGTAGAGGCATGGATCATTCAGCACGAAAGTGTCCCCCTCATTTAGAGACATGTCGCAGACAAGTATGCCAGCATTGCTATTATAGCCGACAAACGCCGGATCAACATACAAACGTCCATAATCAGTGTTTTCATATACATGTGACCAATGAGGGAATGCGTTATAGTCCCACTGTAAAGGAGCATAATGCTGTGTTACGCCGCTAACCTCACTCTTACAATATTTGAATTTATATGTACGACAATACACATTTAGCGGACTCGGGACTTCAGGCGGATAGTAAATATAATCATCAGGTGGATTGGTGAGGTAAGTGATATGATACTCCCACGTGCTGTCACCGAAGAAGGACATGTACTGGGCGTGGGTGGCGATAAAGCCCAGCAGAAAGAGTGCGGATGTTAGGATTTTTTTCATAATGTCTGATTTTAATTATTTCGAAGCCTCTATTTTCATCTTCTTAACGCCGCGTCCGCTCATGGTGCGAAGCCCGTTAAACACCATGGTAGCAAACAACGCGGCAAAATTACATATTTCCCGTTTATGTCCGGATTCGGGCGCCGCCCGCGGCACGGGACATGCCGCCGCGGCACCCGCCATCATCCGAACTTCCTGTATGTTATGCCGTTGTGTATGGGATTTGTGACTTGTGACTTGTGATTTGCGATTTGTGACTTGTGATTCGGGGGTATCCGTAGAGACTCGGCGCGCCGAGTCTCTACGGATACCCCCGAAAATCCTTACCGTTTCACAATCTTCCGGTGATATTCCTTCCCGTCCGCGGCCGTCACGCGCAGGAGATAGACGCCGGCGGGGACGTTGCGCATGTTCATCGTGGCGGTTGTGCCCTGTTGGGGCGCACCTGCGTGTGCGCCCGCGCCCGTCACCATCCGCCCCTGCAGGTCGTAAAGGGCAACGCGGGCGATCTCCGCACCGCGCAATTCCACGAACAGGAGGTCGTCGGTGGGGTTGGGATAGACGGTCAAGGCGGCGTCATCGGATTGAATGGTCTCGGTTTTCCATGATTTGGGTGCGGAAAGAGTGTCGGTGGGATTATCCGTTCCGTTGTTGTTGGTGAGAATGTCTGGCGAGGTGGCCAAGGAAGCAGATCCGCATGAGGCGATGGCCGCGTAGAAGTCAGACCCTTCGGCAACGTGAAAACCATCGGTTAAGAAAATGTCCTTCCCTGCATAGATATGTATGCAGGCACTAGTGGGGGTTTGGAAAACGTGTTGGTTATTCTGAAAACTGTCAACAGCCGAGAATGTTTTGAGAGTCTGGGAAGAAAAAGAGGTATCACACTCCATGATAATGTTTTGGTAGCAAGTAGTTGGATAGATGTTAAAGATTGCACCATGATACCTGTCATATAACAAAGATGAGGGATTCAAGTTGTCTAAAGTAAACCAACCGTTTTGTTTCCCATTCCATCCCCAATTAATATGAAAGCTTTGAAATAAATTGTCCACATTCACATATCCATCACACACAAATGCGTGTCCATACAGTTTCCCGCCTTTATAGCGGTACGCAATGTAGTATAACGGCCGAAGATTAAAAAGTTCTATCGCTACTTTGTCAACCCATTCTGAATGCGAAGCACATTGTGATTCATGCCACGGATAAGCATTTATATAACTATAGTTTCTCAGCGCTTTGACTACTTGTTCAAGATTATAGGTTGATGAGGTGCATGAATATGGGTAATAATGGCTTGTGTCAGAACAATAGTCCATATCCATTGCAATACCGCAATCTGATATTAACCGAGCTACGGCATCCTTTTGCGAGTTATAGGAAGAGTTGTGCCACCTACGCAGGCTGTCGGGCATATTATTCCAAGAATAGCGGGAACATTGGGACGGTGATTCTTGTGGAGAATTGTAATATTTTAATATTTGAGCCATTGCAACAGCGCTGCAACCTGCAAAACAATGATTACAATAATCACCGTGTGGAGTATATGCGTTGTATGCTGTATAATCCACGTAATTGTGTTTTGAGTCGTTGGAACTGTCTTGACCCCATTTTGTAGTAAGCATTGGAGGAATGTAAACCATACTTTTCGCCCAAGAGGTGTCAATTGTTTGTTTAAATGCATTCCATTTTTCTGAATAATATTCCCCAATAGTATTATGGAAACAATAATCAATTTGTGCCGCATAATCATCAAGAAGGGAACGCAAACCGTCAGGTAAATAACTCCCATCATGTATAAGAGAAACATTATTCAAGCAATCATTATCTATTATGCCTAAAACAGGTAGGCATCCGCGATGACCTGAAAGCAACACTCTTTCCCCTGTTGTAAAGAGCACTTCATACATTAACGTATTTCCACTTTTTGTCAGAGTAAATACACTGTCCACTATCCGCTCTGATTCATTATTGCTGTCTCTATTGATTATCATTAATGCGTTGGCGGCCACTTTTATGGCTTCTTTCCTTGTGATTTGAGGTTGCGCACCTAAAGACAATGTTGTCAAGCAAAGCAAAGCAAATGAAATATTCTTAACAATATTATTCATCTTCGTGTCTTTTTAGAGGTGAATCTCAATAATCCGTAAAACATAATCCACTAAAAAACATTGATCGGATTGTTTACGTTTTATTTTTTCGTTTGATAGTGTTGGGAATTCTAAAACACCCGTAACATAGACTGTATCATAAGCATCAACGTTGTTTGATAAGTTGAATCCAGTTATATCCAAGCAAGGGATACCGTCACCTCCGATTGGGATTACGGGAGATTCATATAAGTGATAGACATCATTTCCAACAATGAACCCCCAAACCAAAATGGTGTCTCCTTTATGAGCAAAGTATGGATATTCCGACACGGACTTGACATAATAGTCAAAGTTTTTTCTTACCAAAGAAATGCTATTATATTGGGTTTCCGACAATGGGCAGATGTCGCTGTAATCCCAATTAGTACATTCACACTCTTTTGTCTGTTCATTATACACCATGTGCGTACTTCCAGAATATCCACAATCTTTGATTTTGTTACAACCCATTCCCAGCAGTAACAATATGATAAATACACTACGTGTAACTTTATTTTTCATAAACTACTCCTTCCCTTTTTTCAGTTCGTCAATCTGATTCTGCAAATCAATGACATAGCGGGTCAACTCCTCCACCTTCTCCAGGAGGAGGGCGTTCATCGTGCCGAGATCAATGTCGCCCTTGTCCTCTACTTCCTGCGCGGAAGGGATGCCAGGCAAGTGCTTGTGGGCATTCACATACAGTTCCAACTCATTCAAACTCATCAGGTTGTACTCTGCCCCGAAAACGTAGTCCGGCCAATAGGTGCTGCTGGTGTTCACCCGCACGCTCTTGGCCAGAATATCGCCGTTCACCGCCAGGTTCGCCTGCGGGTTGTTGGTGCCGATGCCTACGTAGCCGTTGTCCTTGAGGAAAAGACGGTAGTTCATGCCGACATGCGATGTGGTCCAGGGAATGAAAAAGTTCAGCCCGTACCCCTCGTTGTCGTTGTTTACGTACTCGATGCCCCATTCTCCAGCGGGATTGAGCGTGGATGTGGTGCCCCCGAATAGCAGGGATCCGTTGGTGGAGCCCGGCGCACGTTGCGAAGTTCTGGAAATCAAGACATTGCCACCTACGATATGCAACATTTGCTGGGGGATAGTTGTGCCAATACCCACGTTGCCTGTGGTGCTGATACACATTCGGTCGTTATTGCTTGTTCGGAAGTATAACGGATAAGCATTTTTAGTGCCGACAAAGTAGGTGGGCTGAATACCCTCTGTGGGAATAATGTTACCCGTGGTACTCCATGATGATGTTTGAGCAAAAAGACTTATCGTGGCCAATAAGACAAAGGCCGTTGTTAAGGTGATGTTTTTCATTTTTTCTGTTTTTTTGTGTGGACCTCTATTATTTACCCTTTCCCCCGCCACACCTGCAGATCCTGCGAGGCCCGTTAGACAGAATCCGAAGATGTGGTAACTCTATAACTACTGTTATTTTGTCAGTTTGTAGGAGTGTCGCCATTCCTGGCGAACTTTTGCGGCAGGAATGCCGCAACTCCTAAACCGCGGCGAAATTACGCATTTCACGTTTATGTCCGGATTTGGGGCGCCGCCTGCGGCACGGGATATGCCGCGACGGCACCCGCCATCATCCGAACTTTCTGTATGTTATGCCGTTGTGCATAGGATTAGTGATTTGTGACTTGTGATTAGTGATTTGTGCCGTGTGATTGGTGACTTGTGATTGGTGATTGGTGACGTGTGACGTGTGACTTTCGGTTCGGCGTTCCCAAAACTACTAACTACTAATTACTAACCACTAATTCCTAATTGTTCGTGTACGCCGCCGTGTTGCTAAAGAACAACCCCGTGAACGTGAACTGCTGCGTGGCGGTGTCGCGGAGCATCAGCTGCTCCGGGATGTTCAGATACATGCGGTTGTTGTTCTCGTCCGTGTAGTTCAGCGAACGGTTTGGCATCATAAAGAAGTCCTCCGAAGTCAGGTCGAATGTGTCAAGGGTGGTGGCGAAAATATCCGTGCCAACCGTGTCAAGGGTTACCCGGGCCACAAACCTACAGTAATTACCATGATGCATGCAATCTCGATGGATTCTTTTACCGTAATACATCACGCACCCTGGACAATCTTTGCCGTCATGACCAATTTCCGATGAGAGCCAGTATTGACCAGCAGTTTTGGCATCCGTAGTGTGAATAGGAATCACCCTGTTCGGGGAAAGCGGTTGCGGATTGTCCGAACCATTCTTCTGACAGGAAGCCAGAGACAAAAGTGCCAATAACACTCCAAATACGATTTTGTTCTTTTTCATAATTTCACTGTTTTTTTATAGGGCAAAAATAACACAAAACTTTGTTGCAATTCTTTTTTATCATGTCAGATTTGGTCACAAAGGACGGATTTAGGACGAATCCGTGTCTTTCAAGCATATTTTGACAAAATAAAATCGAAACCGCTTTGCTTTTCGACACATGCATAACAAGCAGATATTCAAAATATTATTATAACATATTCTTTGGGAAATATGAAATTTCTTTTTTGTCTTCACAGTCTTATGGAATTCAATATCATCCAACAGTAAAAAAGGACGAAACACCTGTTCCAACAACGCTTTTGAAAAAATAAAAGCATCTGTCTGTCCTAAAAAATCTTATCTTTGCCGCAAAAAACAACGTCTATGAAAGTCAAACAGAAAACCATACTAAACTGGACTCTCCATATTTTGTTTTGTGTTAGTCTTGTTTTCTTCTTCGGAAATTTCTGCATATTGCGCCCGGCGGACTGCCAACATATCTACAAGGAATATCTCTCTGGATTCTTCGTCCTCTTCATTGTATATATAAACAGGTTTGTGCTATTCCCGAATTTTTATGCAAAAGCAAAATATTGGAAATACGTCCTTTTAACGTTTACCACCACGCTGCTCGCGTTTGTTTTCGAGATGATATTGGTGGCACCTGATATAGCCTATTCCACATCAGAGCAGTTCCCTCTGCACAGTACTATTGCATATATGGCTATGGATGGTTTTTTCGTTCTATTACGCGACCTGTCCTTTGCCACTATCACCTTCTCTGTGACAGCCTTCCTTTACTACAAGAACTTAAATAAAAACAAGGATTATGTCATGCTTACGGAATTTCAGAGAATTGAGGCTGGAGCAATCGGTAAAAGTAGCAAAAAAATCCTTATCCCTTTGGATGACGTCTCCTTTTGCAAACAAGAGAGAAACTATACCCGCATTTTTCTTTCAGATGGACAAAGTTGTATTCGTTACGGCACCTTCAAAAACTTCACTGAACTGCTGAACGATTCCTACGCCGTAATAGTCAACCGAAACACCGTGGTGCCCTATTCCAATGTGGTGAGCTACAACACATCCAGTGTCGTGGTGAAATCCATCCCTGAAAACACCATCATCTCCTTTTCTGACCATTACGCAGCACATGCATACGAACTCATGTCCATACACGTCCAGAAACCGAAAAAGGAAATATCTCTCTCAAATGTGCCGAAAAAGCACATCACGAATCCGAGAACTATCCATAAAAAGAAACAACCGCAAAGCGACCTCCTGTATGCCTTCATCTCCGAACATCCAGGCTGCTCGGCTGCCGAAATCAAGAAAAACAGGAGCATTTCCCTCTCCACCGTCAACCGCATCCTCGCCGACCTAAAGAAAGAGTGCCGTATCGAGTACGTCGGTTCCAAGAAGACCGGCGGCTACTATCTGGTCAACATCCCACAGGAAAGCGAAGTTGCGGGACCCGTGCTACAGGAGGAAGCGTGCTCGATTAGCAGTTAGTAGCTGGTCGGGCTTCACAGCCATTTCCGAAACGGCTGTTTCGGTTGCAAAAATACAACTATTTTATGACAACGCCTGGTTGACCTTCTTGGAGGACTCCAACAGCGAGTTGTACTCCTCCGGAGTGATGTCGATGTAGAAATAGTAAATCGGGTTGACCGGCTGCCCGTTCTTGATGACCTCATAGTGCAGGTGCGAGCCGGACGACATACCTGTAGACCCTACATACCCAATGAGTTGTCCGCGCTTCACCTTTTGTCCGGGTTTCACGGCGGCTTTCGACATGTGGGCGTAGAGGGTCTGGTAGGAGTAGCCGTGGTTGATGACCACACAAATCCCGTAACCAGAACCGGGCTTCTCGCGCGAGACGGTGCCGTCGGCGGTGGCGTAGATGGGCGTGCCCTTGGGAGCGGCAATGTCGATACCCGTATGATTGCGTAGCGTCTTGAGAATCGGATGGTAACGCCGCCCGAAACCCGAGGTGATGGTGTACATGTTCTTCAACGGACGGATGGCCGGGATGGCGGCGAGCATCTCCGCCTTGGAACTGGCTATCTTTTCGAGCGTGTCCAACGAACGGGTCTGCGCCGCCAGCCGGACCACCAACTGGTCGGCCTTCTTGTTGGCGGCCTTCAGTATCGTGTAAGCCTCGGAACGGGAGAGACTGTCGTAGCGCGTGTCCTCGATCAGCAGCGGATAGCGCTCGCTCGCAGGCACAGGATCGGTCTCGAAAACGTTGCGGTAGATGTTGTCGTCGCGGTCCTCGATGTCGGCCAACGCCTGCGACATCACGTCGATGCGCGCACTGAGGTAATCGACCTCGTCCCGGAGCTCGTTGTTCTCCCTTTCGAGAATCTTGACCTTCGGCGAATCAATGAAGTAGAAGGCAATCCACACAAAGACGAGCGCGAAGGCCACACCGCTCGCAAACACCCACACAATGCGCTTGAACAGGTGCTTGAAACTGAGCTTGACCTTCTCGTAGGTCAGCGTTTTGGGATTGAAATGATAGAACGACTTGGGCATCCCGAATTAGTTGCAACCGATACAAATCTGATCCCCGACGCCGTAGCTATTGATGTTCCCGCTGTTCCGCTTGATGAGAATCTTCAGCTGGATGCCGTAACGCTGCGCGATGTAGCGGTAGGTGTCACCCTCCTGCAGCGTATGGTACTTGACAGTGGATTTCGTGCTCTTCTGCTCAAGGTAAATCACTTCATCCTCAATGGGTTCCGAACCGTCATAGACATCGTTGTAGAGTCGCAGGTTCTTTTCGGTCAGCTGCAACGACGCGGCTAACTTCTGGTAGGTGTCGCCGGCACGCGCCAAGATGAACTTGGTCTTGTTGTTCTCATAGACGGGTCGACTCGTATAGGGATAGTAGGCCGACTTATAAGGAACGGTGTAAGGATCCAACACGAACACGTTGAGACCGTTGACCTTTTCGGGCATCGGGGTCGAGGTTGATGCCGGGGTCTCCGGCTCGGGCTGCCGCACCGGTTCTTGCACCGGCTGCTTGGGCTGAGCCTCGGGCTTCTTCGCGGGTTTCTCCACAATCACCTCGATACCGTTCACCTTCATGGTGTCGGACTTCACCGCGGGCTTGGCGGGTTCCGACTGCTTGGGCTGAGTCGGCTCTGCCTTCGGTTGGCTCGGCTCCGTCTTCGGTTGACTCGGTTCCGCCTTGGGCTGGCTCGGTTCCGCCTTGGGCTGCGCTACCTGCGCGACGGGCTCACTCTTGGCCACCGGGGTTGTCACCGTGGCGGTGGCAGGGGCGGCGGGTTGCGGCTTCTGCACCGCCTTGAGAGCCAACGTGTCGCCCAACTTCTGCGCCACCTTGCGGTCGTAGTGCATCAGGTAGTACTTCTCGATGATGGAGACCAACGTGTCGGCATACTTCGGATTGCCGGAGAACCCGGCTTCCAACAGACCGTTAGCCCATGATTTATAGTCCGTTATGGGATAATAGAACAGCTTCACGTAGCGGCTACGGGTGGAGAGGAAGAGCGAGTGGTCGCGATAGGACTCCGCATCCGTGGCATACTTCCGGTAGCAAAACTCGTGGTTCTTGTCGGCGGGACGGTAGTAGGTATCACCCGTCCACTCCTGCGTGTGGCACATGATGGCGAAGTGGTTGTGGCACTCGCGCACCAGGTCGTTGGAGCCGGCCTGCGACGCGTAGATGGCCTGCGCCAACGTGATGCTCGCCGGCACCCCGTAAAGCTCCATCTCCTGCATCGCAAGATTCTTGTAATCATCGATATAGTCGTAGATGCGGTCCTCCATCGTATATTGCGCGAATCCGACAACCGCCAGGCATAATGCCATTGTCAAGGTGAATATCTTTTTCATCGTTCTGATAATTTATCGTCTTAATAATATTTGATCTCCGGGATGAATAACGGCGTTATCCTCCAACATATTGTATTTCAGAATATATCGAAGCTGAACCCCGTAGCGTTGCGAAATGTAACGCAGCGTCTCGCCCGCCTGCACCGTGTGCACGCGCATGGCGTTGCCGCGCGATTTGGCCTCCACATAGACAATCTCGTTCTCCACAGGCTCGTCACCCGGCCCCGCATCGTTGAACTTGCGCAAGTTGTCGGACATCACCAGAATGTCCTGCGCGATTTTCTCGTAAGTATCGCCCTTCTCCGCTATCACGAAGTAGGTGTTGTTGTTCTTAAACACCTTCCGGTAGGTGAACGGGCTCTGGTCGGAGGGATACTCGCTGCCGATGGCGGTAAACACCTTCTTGCCGGGCTTGGAGGGTTTGGGAGCGGAGGTGGAACCTGTATTGGGCTTCGTTTCCTGCGCAACGGGTTTCGTTTCCGTAACCGTTGCCGGCCATCCGCCATAGCGTTGCTGATAAAGCGTGTCCAAAGAGGCAATATTGAACCGCTCAATCAGGCTGATGAGGCGGTCGGCATACTGCGGGTTGGTGGCATAGCCGTCCTGCTTCAGTGTCCGCGCCCAGGAGGCATAGTCCATGATGTCCAACTCAAAGAGGTTAGCATACCGTTTCCGGGTGGTCAGGAAGAGGGAGTGGTCGTTGTAGGATTCCTCCACGGAGGCGTATTTGCGGAAACACTCCTGCAATTCGTCGTCATCGATGAGGATGGTGTCGCCCATCCATTCGGTGTGGCACTTGATGCCGAAATGGTTGTTGCCCTCTGTGGCCAGACGGCTCTTCCCGCAGGCACTCTCGAAGATGCCCTGCGCCACCGTGATGCTGGCCGGAATCTTGTACTCGTACATCTTCTTCACCGCCACATCGGCATACTGCACGATATAATCGCGGATGTCCTGCTCGTTGTACTGGGCATACCCCGCTGTCGCAGCGACCATGACGGCCATAAGGCATATTGTTGTTCGTATCTGTTTGTTCATCTTATTGCTTTTCGTTCATCTCCCCAGGGTTGCGGCTTGTGCCTTACCCTGGGCTACCGTTTTTCGTCTGTTTCCCCAGGGTTGCGGCTTGCGCCTTACCCTGGGCTATCGTTTTTCGTCTATCTCCCCAGGGTTGCGGCTTGCGCCTTACCCTGGGCTACCGAGCTCTTGCCCCTACCGGGGCTGCTCAAGGAAAACTGCTAACTACTAACTACTAACTGCTAACTGTTCAGCCCTTCTTCGACCAGCTTGGTGTAGAATTGTTTAACATCCAAGCCTTGGCTCTTCAGCTGCGCGGGGATGATGCTCATGGCCGTTTGTCCCGGTATCGTGTTGACCTCCAAGAAGTAAGGGATGCCGGCTTTCTCATCGAGGATGAAATCGACGCGCACGATGCCTTTGCAGTCGAGCTGGCGGAAGACCGTCTCTGCATACTGGCACACGAGCACCTGCATGTCGGGGGCGATGTCGGCGGGGGTGATCAGGCTGTGGCCCACGTCCGTGTATTTGGCATCGTAGTCGTAGAACTCGTTGTGGGCGACAATCTCGGTGATGCCGATCATCTTCACGCCGCCATACGCGGAAGTCACCCCGCAGGCCAGCTCCCGACCGTGGATCATCCTCTCCACGATGAGCTGGTTGTCGTACTTCAGCGCCTCCGCGAACGCCGCTTCCAACTCCTCGCGACCGTGCACCTTCGTCACGCCCACGCTGGAACCGGAGTTGCAGGACTTCACGAAGCAGGGGTAGCCGCAGACCTCCTCGATGCGCTCCACATCCATCGGGTCGCCGGCGTAGTAATGCAGCGACGGCGCGATGGGGACGCCCAACTGCGCGACCGCCAGATTGCAGTAGAACTTGTTGAATGTCAACGCGGAAGGGAACATTCCGCAACCGGCATAGCGCTGCCCGATCATCTCGAAGTAGCTCTGCAGCTTGCCGTTTTCACCGGGCGTGCCGTGGATGGCGATGAAGGCGAGATCGAAGGTGATCTTGCGCCCGTCTATCGTCAGCGAAAAATCGTTCTTGTCAATCTGGAACACCCGCCCGTCAGCGGCCGTATAGTGCCAGTCGCTGCCTTTAAAATGGATGAGATACGGTTCAAAAAGCGACTTGTCCAGCTGCTGGAAAATGTTGTCGCCCGACCTCAGGGAAACCTCATATTCGCCGGAATCCCCGCCTGCTATCACTGCAATCTTATACATAGTTACTATAATATTATATAAACTGCAAATATAGGGTTATTCCAAGCGGAATTCCCGAAATCGGAAAATCTTTTTTAACAGCGGATTGTGTGTTATTCCGCGAGCTGCTGAGCGGTGTAAAAACGGTAATATTCCCCTTTTTTCGCCATCAATTCGTCGTGGGTGCCCGTCTCCTCCACCCTGCCCTCTTTGAGGAAGAGAATCTTGTCGGCAAAACGTATCGTACTGAGTCTGTGGGCGATAATGACACCCGTATGCTGCCGTATGTAGGGCATCAGCGCCTCCTGGAAGAGGAGCTCGGACTCGTTGTCGAGAGCGGAGGTGGCCTCGTCGAGGATGAGCACCTGCGGGTTCCGGAGGATGGCGCGGGCGATGCTCACACGCTGCCGCTGTCCGCCGGAAAGCCGGGTGCCGCGGTTCCCGACCATGGTCTGGTAGCCCTCCTCCAGCTCCATGATGAACCCGTGGGCCTGCGCCATCTTCGCGGCGGCTACCACCTGCTCCTCCGTGGCGGACTCCACCCCGAAGGCGATGTTGTGATAGACGGTGTCGTCGAAAAGCATCACGTCCTGGCTGACCATGCCGAAAAGTCCGCGCAAATCGGCCAAAGCATACTGGTTGTGGGGAATCCCGTCGATGAGAATCTTCCCGAAACGGATGTCGTAGAACCGCGACATCAAATCCACCAACGTCGATTTCCCGCTGCCCGAGGGTCCCACAATCGCCATGGTCTCCCCCTTGCGAAGGGTGAAGCTGACGTGCCGCAGGACCTCGCAAGCCTCCGCATCCGACACCTGCGCGTTATAGGAGAAACTGACATCCTGGAACGTGATACTATCCTGAAAATCCGTGATATGCACAGGATTCTCCACCTCCTTGATCTGCTCGTCGGCATCGATGACCTCATAGATCCGGGACGCCGCGCTCAACCCCTTGCGTATCTGGTAGTAGGTGGTGGCCAGCGACTTCGCCGGGGGTATCATGCGGGCGAAGACCACGAAGTAGAGCAGGAAGAGCGAGCCGTTGGCCGCAAAGCTCTCCGGGAAGGCCAACAACCCGATGAGGGAGACGGCCAATGCCGCGAAAATGCAGAGAAACTCGATCAATGGAGATCCCAACTCCTTGATTCTGAATATCTTCTTATTCAAGCGATAGAACTGGAAATTCTCTTTCCGAAACTGCTCCGAGACGTACTCCTGCGCGTTGTAACCCTTGATGACGCGCAGCCCATCGACCGCCTCCTCAAAGTAGGCCGTCATCCGGCCGAGCAACCCCTGCGACTTCAGCGAGTAGTTGCGGATGTTCTTCCCGATGACGGAGAGGATGAGCGCCATCAACGGCAGGATGAGGAGCGTGACGAGCGTGAGCTTCGCGCTGATGGCGAACAGCGTCACGAGGTAGGCCACCATCAGGAAGGGGTCGCGGCAAAGCGTCAACAACGAGGAGATGATTGTCCACTCCACCTCCAACACGTCGGCGCCCATGCGGCTCACCATATCGCCGGCCCGCTGCTCAGTGTAGAAGGCGAGCGGCAGGCGGATGAGCTTGCGGTAGAAGTCGTCGCGAAGATTGGAGAGGATGCCGGAGCGGATGTGCGAGAGCCAGTACATGCCCGCATAGCGGGAAAGGTTCGACAGGAGGGAGAGCAGAACCATGGTGCCGGCGATGAAGAGCAGCGCGGAGGCCTGCCCGTGGCGCTCAATAACCGTGCCCATCAGATAGTAGAACGTGTCGATGAGATACTGCGGCGAAAAGGAGAACGCAGGGCGCGCGACGACGGTCTCCACCTGGTGGAAAAGCACCTGCAGGAACGGCACCAGGAGGGTGAGCGTGAAGATGGAGAAAAAGGCGTAGAGCAGCTGCACCAAAAGGATGAGTACAATCTGCAACTTGTAGTTCTTCAGATACTTAAGTAATCGACCAAGATATTCCATACTACTGCTCGGAACCCTCTTGCTTGGAATCTTCCGGATTCTGTTTCTTTTTGAGATTCAAGAATTTGGGTTGCTTCTTGAAAACGAATATGCTGTTGAGCACGTAGCCCAGGAAACCGACCGGGATCGCGGTGATGGCACCGGCCAGGTAGTTGTTGATGTGCAGCCGCTCCAACAGCCCGATGCCGAAGCTGTTGCAGATCCAACACACTACATACACCATGACGAACTTGAACAACAGGCTTTTCTTCTTGTTGCCGAACACCAACTTGCTGTAAGTCGTGAAGTTAAACAAGATGCCGATGACGTAGCCGATGAGCGAGGCGAGGATGTAGGGGTTGGGAATGTGGAAGAGGTTGATGAACCAGAGGAGCGCGGCATAGACGCACCACCCGAACGCGGTGTTCAGGATGGCGACCAGCACAAAACGGATGAACTGCGGGTCAAAAAAGCGCTTCAAAAAGTCTCTAATCACTATTCAACATTAAGGCGGCAAAAATAAAAAAAAATGACATACGGGGAGTATGGAAAAAAGAGTATATTTGCACCCCAAAATTTACCACGATGGAAGAGAGAGAATTGCACCGCCAATTTAAGATTAGAATCTCGGGAATTGAGCTCGGAAAGCATTGTTTCTCAATAGATTGTGATAAAGAGTTCTTTGACTTGGCAGGTATAGACAAGCTGCTGGACGGTCATTTGAATTTGCGGATTGAAATGGAGAAATCTGAGAAAATGGTCGACTTCCAATGCCACTTCGAGGGCGATATCACGGCCGAATGCGACCGTTGCTTGGAGCCCGTCACCCTGCCGATGGACTTCGACGAACGGCTCCTCGTGAAGCTCGTGTCGGAAAACTACCGCTCGGAGGAGGAGCAAGAGGACGAGATCTGGATGATGGACGAGAACACCTACGAAATCGACCTCTTCCACTTCGTCTATGAGAGCATCGTGCTGGCGCTGCCCATCCGCATCGTGCATGAGGACGACGCCGACGGCAACCCGACCTGCGACCCCGAAGTGATGCGCCGCCTCGAGGAGATGAACGCCGAAGCCACTGAAAAAGAACAGGGAACCGATCCCCGCTGGGACGCTTTGAAGAATATCAAACTGGATTAAATAACAATAAAAAACTTAAAGATATGCCACATCCGAAAAGAAGACATTCTGCCATCAGAAGAGACAAGAGAAGGGCCAACGATTTCATCACCGCGCCGAACCTGACGACCTGCAGCCACTGCGGCGCCGCCATCCTGCCCCACCGCATCTGCCCCGAGTGCGGATACTACAGAGGCAAACAGGCCATCGAAATCGGCAACGCCGCCGAGTAACCGACTGGCAGATAACAAATCAAATCAAAACAAACGGATGACATGAGCAATCGTGTCATCTTTTTGAGTATATAGTCATGAAGGAAATCGTTTTCGCCACCCATAACCTACACAAAACCGACGAGGTCCGCGCTATCCTCGGCGCGGATTACCACATCCTCAACCTGCCCGAACTCGGCTGCCCCGACATTCCGGAGACCGCCGACACGCTGAAAGGCAACGCTTTGCAGAAAGCCCAGTACGTCGTGGAGCACTACCATCGCGACTGCTTCGCCGACGACACGGGACTGGAGGTCGAGGCACTGAACGGACAACCGGGCGTCTATTCCGCCCGTTACGCCGGCGAGGGCTGCTCTTACCAGGACAACGTCCGCAAGCTCTTAGCGGAGATGCGCGGCATGGAGAACCGCCGGGCCTGTTTCAAGACCGTGGTCGCCCTGATCCTGGACGGCAAGGAATACTTCTTCGAGGGCCGGGTGGACGGCATCATCCTTCCCGAGCAGCGCGGCACCGACGGCTTCGGCTACGACCCGGTGTTCCTCCCCGACGGCCACGACCAGACCTTCGCGGAGATGGATGCCGCCACCAAGAACAGCATCAGCCACCGCGGCCGCGCGATGCGACAACTGCAGGAGTTCCTGATGAGGCGCGAACAATAATTTCTACAATTCAGGAAAATCTATAACTATCGTTTCACCACTCGTTTGGTGATATTGCCCTGTTCTGTAGTGACACGCACGAAATAGAGACCGGCGGCATATACCGACAAGTTTATCTCGACTTGCCAATCATTGACGCGTATAAACTCTAACCTCTTGCCGAAAATATCGTATAACTCCACCGTCTCGATGAGGCCCTGACCGTTGCTGACGATACATTTTCCGTTCGTAGGGTTAGGATAGAGCAGCACAAGGCGGTCTAAATCATGAGAAATGATTCCATCAGGCAGCGTGACACAAGTGAGGGAGCACCACTCGCTTTGGCTTTCCCCACAATCAGTGCGGACATAAATCGTATAGGCGGTGTTATCCTGCAAGCCATTGAACGTATATGTAGTGTCTAACAACGTTATAATCAGGGTGGTATCCAAGGATTGATCCGCCTCCATAATGACTGCCTGCCATTTCTCGTCATCTTCCGTGGCCGGGGTGAATTGGATGCTGATACTATTTGTTGACATGGAATCCACCATCAGGCTGTTTGGCGGGATACATGAAGCGCAGGTGTCATCGCAGTAAATCATAATATTGTCCACAGCACCGGGTGGATTATTTCCAAATGAAGCGTCATTGTTCCAATAGACATAGAGCCGTTGCGGACCAGCAAAAGTGGAATCCAAAATAAACACTTCCGTCTGCCATTGGGAATTATTCGAGTAAGCGTCACCCAGTTGCGTGGCAGTGGCAGGAATTTCTTGGGTTCCATCTGGTGTTCCTAAATACACTTTGACAAAATCGTACGCATGATTATTTGTCAATTCGCCAAAACAGCGAACGTCGAACAATATTTGGTAGTGCTCATGACCCGGCGGGAAAAAGAAGTCGCGGTACGCCCATACATGAGAGGTGGAATTTGTGTTGTAAGTGTTTGAAACGCCGTTGTTATCGGAAATGTAAAGCGCATTGGAACCGCCATTGTTGACAGCACTCCCGATAAACCATTTGTTCGTGTAGTTGCCGTTCACCATCATCCAGTTGGCATTGTCGATGGCATCTTCAAAATCACAGGCAAAGAGCAAATTGGCAAGGTGTCCCGATGTCAGGAAACTGCCCTGTTCCGACCAAAAGCCACTCTCTGTGGCGGAACAATTTGCCCTCACTTTCCAAATGTATAGGGTCGCTGGAGAAAGATTGTCCAAGGTGAACTGTTGGTTCTGTGTGGTAACGTACGTATAAGCGTCACTATTCTGTGATTTATACGCAATCGTATAATGATAAGCACCGCTGTCGGGCATAGACCATGAAAGATTAGCCGAATTGTTTGACACAGAGGCGACAAGATTGGTAGGGATTCCGTGACAATGGGAACCGATTATGGAGATGTTGTCAATGGCACCAGGCGGGTCATACGCCGGTGAATAGTCGTTAAACCATTGAATACTCAAACGTTGCAGACCGGAAAAAGAACTGTCGAGTGGAACGGAAACGTTATGCCAAGTGGAATCCATACAAATGGCATCTCCTATTTGAATGAGATTATCGGGCGATCCTAAATATACTTTTGCATAGGCTAGATAATTAACGAGATATTTGCCCTGCGCTCTACAGTCAAACGAAATCATGTAGTCTGAATAACTGGGATCCAGATAGATGTCCCGATAAGCCCATATACTACCATGTTGTACAGTCAAATATGTATTCGTCGCACCGTTGTCTTTCGAAACATACAACGATGAATCACCTCCGTTGCTCACCGCATTGCCGATCACCCATTTGTTATAGGGATCAATTCCGCTATCAAAATACCACCCGCTATTTTCAGTGGCATCTTCGAAACCGCAGAAGTAAGGTATCCGTGCGACATTCTCCGTTGTCTGAAAGGTGCTTTCCTCCGACCAAACGCCGAATTCAGTAGCATTGCAGTGGGCCCGGACTTTCCATATATATGAGGTTGATGGGGTGAGATTGCCTAAGGGAAATTGTTCGTTTTGGGAGGTGATATACGAAAATGCAGTGTCTGTCATCGATTTATATGCAACAGTGTAGTAATCGGCACTCCCGTTCGGCAAAGTCCATGACAGATAAGCCATGGTATCCATAATATCATACTCTGAGAGACTTACGGGAATATGGCAAAGGTGCCCCTCGATAGAAATGTTGTCAATGGCAGCGGGTGGATTATGGCCGGCAGAGTAAAAATAGTGGGACCATAAGAAATAGAGTCGTTGCAAACCGGCATAGGAGTGGTCTATCGGGTAGGTTTTCGTCGTCCAATTCGAGATCCCACAAAGTCCTGTTTCCAGAGCGGTGGCTCCTTCAGGCACATATAAACCGTCGGGAACTACAGGAGGGCCCAAATAAACACCGGTAATGGCGGAAAGACCATACGATGTGGCGTACGAACGGATGTCGAATGATACAGAATATCCGGAATCGGCGGGATCAAAATAGATATCCCTATATGCCCAAACGAAAGAGGCGGGAAAACTACTATAGGTGTTGGTAGTTCCACCGTTATTGGATATGTACAGGGAATAATCCCCTCCATTATCGACAGCATTGCCGATATACCATTTATCGTGATAATTATAGTTTACGAACTGCCAGGAGTCACGCTCGCCAGCATTCTCAAAATCGCACGAATAAGGCAGCGTGGCGGGTTGCATTGTGGCGAACTTGTCAGCATAGTTCCAGTCACTCACGCCAACAGTGTCGCAGTGGGCTCGCACTCGCCATTCATAAATGGTCGCATCTTGCAATCCTGACAGCACTTGGAAAGTATCGGTGGTCGTAATTTCTGTGAAGACAGAGTCACTTAATGTTTTATAGCCAACCGTATAAAATTGAGCCGGCAATATTGGGTCGGCTGTCCATGAAAGAGACACGGTTCCCGGCCCTGTGCAACTCGCTCGGGTGTTAAGTGGCGCGAAGCAGCCTTCTCCGTATGTAAACGTTATTTGAGGAAGAAATGATTCCCCATAAAAGCTTGTTTCTTGATTTATGGTATGGCAAGAGTAATAAGACAGCTGGGCGTTTGGATTTATTCCGTAAACAGAATGGTAGGAGGAGTAGCTGGATTCTGGCCATAATGTCAATTGTTCCATTTCAATCAACAAGTTTCCTCCTGTATATGGAAATGGATGGTCCAACGTGATGGTAAAGGTGTCGCCGGAGATGACGCTAGAAAGCGTGCCCGTCCATACGGTTGCGACAGATGCACTGTCAAATCCGTTTTGCAGATTGGAAGAGAGGGTAACACCCATGCGGACCCTTTCGATGCATCCCACTGAGGGAGAAGAGTGGATGTAGTAGGTCAGACTGGTGATGTGTTTTCCAATCATGTCCGACAACATTGAGTCGGGATAGAGTGTATGGCTTTTCTGCGAAACGGTCTTGTTTCCGTTCATAGGAACATCATGGCTAACGTCTGTACCCTCCGCCACTGTAAGGGTTTGCGCATTCAACCCTGCCATCAAAATCACTGTCATCGCAAAAAAGGTGATGATTTTTTTCATAACCAAAAGGGGTGATCTCTATTTTTAACTTTTTCGCGTCACATCTTCAGACTCTGTGAGATCCGTTGAACATAATCTGGTAATATGACGCTCCTATATAACAACTGTTATTTTGTCAGTTTGTGGAACGTCGCCATTCCTGGCGACCTTTTTGCGGCAGGAATGCCGCAACTCCTAAATCGCTGCAAAATTACACATTCATTTTTTTGGCCAAGTCTGTAATGGATTCAAGTTTCGCATGAACACAGCACTCCCTTCCTCACCCATTCACTAACACCTCATTAATCACCACCGGGAAATAACGATGTTCCAGCTGGTGGATTTTCGTCTCGACCGTCTCCAACGTGTCGCCGGGTTCGGCATGGAAGGCGAACTGGTTGATAATCTTGCCCGTATCAACCCCCTCGTCCACGAAATGAATGGTGATGCCGAAGACCTTGACCCCGTAGTGGAAGGCGTCGGCGATGCCGTGCGCACCCGGGAAGGAGGGCAGCAGGGCGGGATGCAGGTTGATGATATGCATCGGGTAGGCCTCCAAGAGCGTTGGGCCGATGATGCGCATGTAGCCGGCCAGCACGATGTACTCGACCTGGCGTTTCCGAAGTTCAGCTAAAACGGCCTGCTCATAGGCGGCCTTCCCGGCATACTCCTTCGCACAAAAAGTGAACGCGTCAATGCCGGCGGCATTGGCGCGTTCCACTGCTTTGCTTGAAGGATTGTCGGATACCAGAAGGGCGATTTCGGCGTTCAGCGTCTGCTGTTTGACGGCCTCGATGATGGCCTGGAAATTGGAGCCGAAACCGCTGGCGAATACGGCAATCTTCTTCATACTAAATTAGTTGGCCTTCGGACATTTGCCGCCTTCCTTCGGGCAGCCTTTGCCTTCACCTTTACAACCATGGCCTTCGCCCTTGCAGCCGGGTTTTTCGCCTTTGCAGCAGGGTTTGGCGTCTTTCTTGCAGCAACCGCCGCAGCAGCCGTTGTCAAAGGCGGCTTTACGCTCGTCGAGGGTGAGCTTGTCCCAGTTCTTCATGGCAGCCTCGAAAGCGGCCTTCTTTTCCTCCTGGGCTTTCTTCATCTCCTGCATCTCGTCGTATTTGGCCTTGCGCTGGTCGAGCAGCTCGGCTTTACGCTCGTCGGTGAGGTTCTCCCAATTCTGCCAGTCTTCGCAAGCCTTCTTGCAGGCTTCCATCTCGGCCTTCTGCTCCTCGGTCATCTCCTCGCAGCAGGGGGCTTCGGTCTGGGGCTCGGTGGCTTCTGCCGGTTGCTCGGCAGGCTTGTTGTTACAGGCGGTGAACATCAGACAGCACGTGGCTGCCAGCATAATGAAAAGTTTCTTCATTTCTTTGATTTTTAAGTTCGTTTCTACTAAAATTATCGGCGGCAAAAATAGTGTTTTTTCGAAAGGTGAAGTGTTTAAAATTCTTAAAAATCATCACAGATCTTCATGAACACGGGGGCATCGGCGAATGCCTGTAGGGGCGTTGGCCGATACATATATGTTCATAGGCCGATGCATATATGTTCATAGGGCGATGCATATATGTTCATAGGGCGATGCATATATGTTCATAGGGCGCTGAGCATAGGTGACGTGCGACGTGGGAACCGTTACCGCTTCACAACCTTCCGGTGATATTCCTTCCCGTCCGCGTCCGTCACGCGCAGGAGATAGACGCCGGCGCGCAGATCAGAGACACTGTCGCGGGCCGGGCTGTCCGTCACTGTCTCCATGTTAAGTGAAAAGTTCACCTTGCGCACAATTGAACGTGACCTGGCATCCCTACGCGACAAGGGGGTTATTATGCACACTGGCAAAAACAAAGGTGCCAGATATGAAGTCTGCACCCTCAACGTGGTGTCGGCGGATTAAAGGGGAAAATCCTTTGCCCGTGTATTCAAAATTTATGTACCTTTGCAGGTTTTTTAGACTTGCTAAAGTATGGTGAAAAGAATACATCTTCTGCTTCTGTGGCTCGGAATGGTCGCCGCCGTGTCTGCGCAAAACCCTACCTGCTACCGTATCTACCTGAAAGACAAAGCGAACAGCCCCTACTCCATCGACAATCCGTCGGCCTATCTCTCGCAACGGGCCATCGACAAGCGCGCCCGTTTCAACATCCCGATCACGGAACAGGACCTGCCCGTCAACCCGCAATACAAGCAGCAAATATTGGGCTTGGATGCGGAAATGCACTTCCTGGCCGTCTCCAAATGGATGAACACCGTCACGCTATACTGTCCCGACAGCACGGTGGTGCCGCAGATTGAGGCGCTGCCGTTCGTGGATTCCGTCATGGCGGTGGGCAACTACGTCCTGCACGACCTTCCCGTGTACCAGACCCCCGAGAATCCCGTTCCCCTGGTTCACAACACGCTTTCCACTTCCAAGGAGACCATCGATTACGGCGACGGTCTTTCGCAGATCGCCCTGCTCAACGGCATTCCGCTCCACGAGGAGGGTTTCCGTGGCGAGGGGATGCTCATCG
>Ga0247608_10002700_pt1 | contig 21642 bp, 13 predicted proteins | sample 176DNAGHGlowgp2_FD_193490 | JGI IMG/M metagenome (GOLD analysis project Ga0247608, IMG submission 193490) | Sheep rumen microbial communities from Palmerston North, Manawatu-Wanganui, New Zealand - 1766 DNA GHGlow gp2 | ecosystem: Host-associated > Mammals > Digestive system > Stomach > Rumen ...
CGTATCTTATCCGCAAATTTCGGTCCATTACAGCACTACTTTTACTTGACAAAACACAAAAAAAATCTGTGACAATTATCACAGATTTTACACTTATTTTTTTTGCTTAATTATTAATTTTTCATTCCTTCTATTGTCCCACGAATCAGTGCTCAAATCAAAATTTTCCAATCTTTCTGTGGAGCTAAGCGGATAATCTTGAAAATCAACCATAGTGGCTGAGCCCGAAATCCTAGTAAATAGAATTGAATTTTTTGTCGCCATGTAGCATTTTTTCTGACAAATCGCATCCTATGTCTAGCTTTGCGATGACATTGAAATTCTGAGCCAATCCAAGCATCCTCTAGTAATGTCTTGTCTCTCTCCATATGATAAATCTCTAATTCACTGGATATGAATATAGGATATCATGCCTTGTGAATCCTATATGTAAATTCCAAGTCCTCATATACAAAATCAAATCTCTCATCGAACAAAACTTCTTGAAAAATTTTGGTCGGTCAAAAAAGTGAATTTCATGAATACATCTGGATTTGTGCGATTTTTTGGCCATCTTTGAAATGAAATTGATGAGGTCTGGATGTCCGGAAATTGTAGTAATCAAATCATTCATTCTGGATTTTACCAGTCTGACGGAACATGAGTTTAGGCACTAGGACAAATTCTTTAAATCATCCCTTATTCCCCTCTTTGAAAAAGAAGGGAGAATATCCCCCTTCCTTTTTCGATTGAAAGGAGTCCTCGACATGTCGGGAAAGGAAGATGTTAGGAGATGATTTCATTTTGTCGTATATCTCAAAACTTTTTTGCAAATAATCTGGTTTTAAAATTTCATCATCATCAAATAGATTGATAAATTCTGTATCTGCTAATTTAATCCCATAATTTCTCACATAACTCACTCAATTTTGTGGTATGAAATCAGAATTTATATTTGAGACAAACTGTACTCTATCTGTGATATTTTTCAATCATTCTAATGCTTGTTTTTTCAATTCATCGAATTCTGCTTGTGTAAGTTTTGAATCGATGATTCAAATCACTTTGAAATCTTGGAATGTCTGAGTATCCAGGGATCATAATAATCACTTGATATTACGGATATTTGGCCTAGTAGGGAATACTATAGTGAGTTTATTTTTCATTGTTTTTTGCATCAAAAATAATATATGTATTTTTATGTTTATTGAAAATTTACTATTTTTCAACTATCTTTCATGCAGAAATTCATAAAATATTTTTTCAAAAATTTCTTGGTACTGATTGCATCTTATCATATCATAATCACTATATTGGGATATGGTATACTTGGATGAAATTCCCAGACATACATCTCTCTTTTTAGAGATTGATTGTGGTTACTATTTGTGTGAATTATGGTCGTTTTTCATAGTGACAAAATCAGAGAATATCTCAAAAAATGGAAAAAAGTTTGGATAGCATTCATCATTTTGATATTATTTAGTGTCTTGGTTTCATTTTTACAAAAGGTCAGTATGAGCAATATGATGATATGATTAAAGTATGGGGTATGGTATTTGTTGATATTTCTGACTGCTAGTTTTGTATGATTTACATGAATCAAAAAATTTTCTGAGAAAGATATATGATGGATACAATATTTACTCATGTTTATATTGTTTTTTTGATTTTTCTGGCAAATATTAAAGATATTTATGCCAGATTTTTTCATGTGAATGTGATATGGAAAATTAGATGATTTCCACTATGGATCCAATCCTCCTATCTATTATCTCACATGATACGAAGGTACTATGAGATGGCAATGAATGTTTGCTGGTCCAAATAATTATGGATATTTCTTGATAGCATTTTTGCCACTTGTGATGCTATTTTGTGGTGGTAGATGGCAAGATCTAAAAAACTTCATCAAATCTCCTAGAAAAAATATAAATTTCTTGATGACTATACTATGGATATTAGCTATAATACTCACATTGTCCAGGTCTGCATTATTGGGAATGATTTTTGTCATTGCAATGCTCTCCAAAAATTGGATCAAAAAACATAAAAAGTTGTCTATCTGAATATTATTAGTTTGTATTGCATGACTCGTAGGACTCAGCCTCTTGAAAAGTGAATCAACTCTCGGACACATAAATGCAAAATTTGCTTATATATGAGAGATAGTAAATCACCCACTATGACATGGATTGTGAAGCTCTGGACCAGCTGTACACCATGAGTGAACTATGCTACCGGAAAATTATTTCATGCAAATCATGCTCGATATGGGGACTGTATGATTCATAATGTGGGCTGTATGTATCATGTACATTTTATTGATAATCAAAAACATAGAAAAGCTTTTTGAAAAATGAGATTTTGATGCAGAGCAAGAAGCTGTTTTTTTGGCATGGAAAAGATTGACTCTATGATGGAGTGCTCTACTGATCATGTGATTATTTTTGCATGTATTTGAAGATAGCATGGTAAACTATTTATTCTTTGGACTATATTGATTATTGACTTGATATTTAAGTCAATTTTGTAAAGAGAACTGAAAAACAAAGATAATTGATATCATAAAAAATAACACAATTTTGAATAATTAAAAAATTCTTGTAGAAATTAACTTAAAAATTTTACTTTTTATGATTTTATATAGCATCCATCAATAGTTTCACTTTTTTTCTACAATTCATATAATTTTCATTATAATTTTCTGCCAACATTTCACCTCTCCAATTATTTACAACTAATTCCAAAAATTTTTGATTTTCTGCAGATAATTTATTAAATTTCTTCTTATTAGAATAAACTTTATCTAAAGATGATGTGTATACACATGCTATAGTATCAGTCATATGACCTTGATTGTCATTCAAATCTTTTTTAACTGCATCAAAAGTACCTTCATTTCATCAAATTTCTTTTGCCAGACCTGATAATTCTCATAGCATATCACTTAAATTTTCTGTAGTTTCAAATTTTTCTATCATTTTAATTTATTTAAGATTGTAAAATATTTGTAAATTCATCATCATATGGTATTATGTGTTTTTTAGCTTCATCTATAATTTCTGGTGCATTTTGCACAAAATATCATGGATTATTCGCTACATATTCTAGGATATCTTCATTTTGAGACAATGTAGACACTCATCCAACTTCATCTCATGATTTATTTTCTTTGTCAAATTTATTTAAAAGTTCTTGTGTCGACATAGATCTTCATAAAATTACCAATGCTGAACATAGTTGTAATTCATGTTTAAAAGATATTTTTTCTGAATTTACTTCTTGTTTGATATAATTTTTTAATGATTCTGACTTTTTTGTAGTTCAATCTTCATTATCCATTGAAATTATTGACAAAAACAACTGTAAATCCGCCTGTTGCTCTTGTTGTTGTCTAAATTCTTGTTTCTCTTTGTTGGATATTATTCAGTGGTAATCTTGCTTCCTGCTATCCACCATCTTTTCTACGATTTGAATTCAATCTTCTGGAGTCAATCTTACCCCTTTATTTTGATGAATATTATAATTTTCAAATAATTTATTTATATTTTCTGGAGTCATATTACCTGAATATTTTACATCTATCGGTGTCTCTGTTTTCCAATTATTTTGTTTGGTATTATCTATTTTTTCGAAATTTGAAATATCAATTTTCAGGACTTCATCATTGAATAATATTGTAGATTCCAATCTATCTCACAAATATTCTACTCTCTGAGTCTCTCATAATTTTCAAATTCTAGTAAATCATGGATTTTTTTCATATCATATTCATTTCGTAGCTTCCAATGATTTGTGCCATGATTCTTTTAAATTTTTTTTATATCAAAACTCTTCTGCCAATATTTTATTTGGATCATCTTTTAGATATGGAATAATTTCACGGATTCTCCTTTTTTGTTCTGCTAATTCCATATATTCCTTTCTATTATTACTCTCCTGCTGTTCTTGAGTATTATTCAATGCTTCTATACTCATGTAAATATTAGATGATAAATATAAAACAAATTTATTATAATGAAAATAGTATAATTTGTCAAAAAAAAATGACTTTTATAATATTTTTTTATTTTGTCTAGATTTACTTACATTTTATGTGATAAACATCATACATATTGTCAGATATTTATCGTTTTGTCAATCCAAATTCATGATATCTGTGCCACAAGTCATTGCAATATTTTTGTAAATATGTAATTTAGTTGCATTGTTCTAGAAATTTTTTTACATTTTATAAATTTTTATTATGCCAGTTAGAAAAACTACAGAAAGAAAGGCAGCTGTGAGAACAACTGCAAACAAAACTGTTTCAAGACCTGTAAACAAAACTGTTGAAGTAAAGGCAGAAAAGGTGACAAAACCACAGGTAGTAGTTGAAACAAAAAAAATTGATAACAATCGCTGTTGAGTAGATTGTAATTGTGAATGAAATTGTTCTTGTGGATGATTCTTGAAATGTCTCATCACTGTACTTGTAGCTATCAATTTAATACTTGCCATCATCTTATGTGTTAAAAATTGTCAAAAAGGTGCATGGGCTATAGAAGCAATGAAAGATGGTTGAAAAGAAAACATGGAAAAAGCTATACAGATATATGAGTCTGATTACTATATAGATGCACAAACTCAATCTATCACTGCCTACGCAGAGCAGATGTGAGCTGCAGCTGAAGCTTCTGATGAAGCTGCTGAATAATTTTAGTTCTTTAATAATAAAACAATATGTCTTGCAATTGTAATAAATGTGGTAAAATTGCCACAGTAATCATGTTAATAGTTATTTTAGCATTAAATTTATGTCTTTTGTTCCAAAAGGATGCTTGGGATTTAGAGACATTGAAAGTATGAGGAAAAGAAAACATGAATGCTATCCAAGAAATCTACAAAACAGATACTTACAAAAATGCTCAAGCTGATGCTATCAATAGTACATTAGAACAGATAGCTGCTATGAATAATGATGCATGAGATACTTATGATAATGAGGATAATTGAGAATCTAATACTACAAGTCAAGGAAGTGAAGATATCAAAACTGTTGTAGAAGATATCTTAGCTAATAATCCTGTTCGTGGGGACAAAGATGCTAGATATACTATTATAGAATATACAGAATTACACTGTCCTTACTGCCAGAGACATGCTCAAGCAGGTACAATCAATGCTGTAATAGAAGCATTCCCTGGAGAAGTAAACTCTGTATCTAGACACTATATCATCCATGGACAATCTGCTTTGGAATTAGCTGCTGCTATGGAATGTATAGCTGAATTAAAAGCTGATGTTTACTATGATGCATTTGAAAAAGCATTTGATGCTTACCCTGTAGATATGGATGGATTGAAAAATATTGCAGTAGAACTTGGTGTAAATGAATCAGATTTAAATACATGTATTGATGAAGGAAGATACACAAAAGCAGTAGAAGATATGATGAGTCAATGAGCTAAATTGTTTGGTGTATCTGGAACACCAGGAAATGTAATCATTGATAGAGAGACAGGAAAATTTGAAGTTTTACCTGGAGCTTATCCTGCACAAAACTTCATTGATAAAATCAATTCTATGAAAGAAGCTGAATAATTAAAAGATATATTTAACAAAGAGACCTCTGTACTATTCGTATGGAGGTTTTTTATAAACAAAAAATGGTAGATGATTTGACTCATCCACCATTTTCTCAATATACTAATTATATCATTTATACTTTTACTTCCATCTTTGCCAATGGTTGTTTGATTTTTATATTATTTTTTGATCTGATAAACAATCATAATGTGATAATTTTCCTTACTAATGCAATTTCTTGAATCAACTCAGGATCAACATATCTCTCAGACAGTATTGGGAAGTATTGTAAATGCACAGAATCTCAATCTATCTTTCATTTGTTTGTAAATTGCTGTAATTGTAAGTAGATATGCTCGCTGATAAATGGAGCAAATGGTGCAGCTATCTTTGCAAATGTACTTAATACATCATACAAAGTACTATACGCTGATACTTTGTCAGCATCCATTCAGCTTGCTCGGAATCTCCTCCTACTCCTCCTGATATACCAATTTGTTAGGCTATCTACGAATCACATCATAGCTTTGGTAGCATTATCCAAATGATATTCTTCCATCTCTTTTTGTACTTGGATTCCTGTCTCGTTCAATGTAGCTAAAATCCATCTATCCAAATCATTTGTGATTTTGTAGCTTGGCAATTTGATTATTTCTCATTTTGAGAGATTATTTTTCTTTCAATACATGTTTACTCGTAATTCAGCGAAATTTACATCATGAGAAACCATCAAAATATTGTTTCCTTTTTCTTGAGTTAAGATTTGATTATAACAATCAACTGTCTTTTCATATCATTCTTGCCAAAGTTTTTCATCCTCAACTATTTCAACTTCTTTGTTTAAATATTCTTTGTAAATGTTCTTTATTTTTTCAGCAGTTTGCTTTGCTCTCTTTGCATGAGAAGTATATATTTTGTTCAAATCTAATCTCAAAACTTTTGATGCAAATGATTTATTTTCCATGCTTGCGATTCATTCAGCTGTCAATTCATCATTTAATTCAAATCATGTAGCTGCTGCATGCCTCATGAAATAAATATTTGTATTATCTGTCTTGAAATTATCTACTTTTGCGTAAGTCTCAAAGAATTTATAAGCATTTGTGAGAGAAGATGTGAAATCTTTGTACACTTGATCTACTCATTTCTCTGCAAATCTCATTGGTTCTGCTTTTACTGCAGGAGATGATAATACATAGAGCCTATAAGCATCAGTACCATATCTCTCAAACAATTCTTTTGGATCTGGGTAGTTATTTAGACTCTTTGACATCTTGCGTCCATCCTCAGCCAAGATTAATCCGTTTATCACTACATTGTTGTAAGAATTATCTCACATCATAGCATTTCCTAGTACATGCATCACTCTAAACCGACCTCTAGTCTGATCTAATCATTCCATAATCCAATCTGCTGGATATATGAGAGGTCTCATACTCCTTGTAGTACCATCCTTCCTCCTGATATATCATACCTGTCCAAAAGGCATAGATCCTGATTCAAACCAACAATCCATGACTTCAGGTATCCTATGATATATCTTTCAGTCAATATTAAATCGATAATTGTCTACATGTGGTCTATGGAGATCTAATTCTTTTCCAGTATCATTGTCATAATAGTGGATTCTCATTTTTTGAGATACCGATCCATCCATATGAGGATAGAAATACTCTCTCCTACTACAATAATCAAAGTCTCTGTAAAAATGTATTGCTGAAACTACGACCTCTCAATGTGTATAAGTGATAACTGTCTTTGTTTTAAATTTTTCATTTATATCTTTGATATAAGAGTTTACTCTCTCAAAGATATGATCTACAGTCTCTCCATCTGAGAATAATTTCTCACTCGTTGGTACCGAAGTCATATTCATACAATGAAATTCTACTCACTGCATACTAGGGTAATATGTCTCGTGTACTCTCATATCTACATATATTCATTCATGTAGTTCAAATAATTGTTGATTGTCTGGATTAGTAGTATAATCAATCAAGCTACCATCATGATACATTGCCTGAAATTTTTCCACTACTTCATCGTACTTTGGAGTGATTTCATCGATAATATTTGCACCAAATTTTTCAATTAAGAATGGTGTAGCAGTTTGTAATGTCCTTTTGAGAGGAGATAAAACAACTACAAATTCATTTCATTCTTTCAATTCGTAATCTAAATTTTCTTTTACAGTTTCTGCTCGCGCTTTTCATTTCTCAGTCAGACTTCACTCTCATAGACAATCTCATTTGTGAGCCACATTAAATTCTGTCTCTCCATGTCTGATAAATATATTTTTGGTTAAATTTTTAGATCCATTTATTGTACCTTGGTATATCTCATCCAATGTTCACACCGAAAGTCTATCTTCACTATCTGCATCATTTTGCCAGATAGGTATTGGAGATCATCGGTATCTATTTCTAGCTAAATTTCGGTCTGGTGCTGAATCCAACACATCCAAAAATCTCTTTTTTACGCTTTCAGGTACAAATCATATCTGTTTTGCATGTTCGATATTGTGTTGTTTCAACTCAGGTTCTTTGATAAACCATGAATCCATAGCTTTGGAAATCAAAGCTGTATGACATCTCCAACAATGTGGATATGAGTGATTATGTGATTGTAATAATACTAATTTTCATTCTTTTTTGAGTCTATCATTGATATCTTTGTTTACTTCATATACTCTCCTTCATTTGTAATCTGGTACTTCATCTGTAAATTCTCCATAATCATCAACTGGTAAGAATAGCCAATCTCTAGCAAATTCTCTAGGGAATATGTTTGCTACTACATCAAAGTCTTCTATTCAGAATGATGGAGCAATATGTACAATTCATGTACCATCTTCTGTACTTACATAATCTCCAGGTATAATCTGGAAATATCTATCTTTGTACTCATCAGGTATTTTGCTCTGATTTATGTATTCAAATAGTGGCTTATAAAACGTTCAAGTCAAATTTGATCATTTGATTCTATTTACTAGTAAATATTCATCACTATTTTTGTAATATTTTTTCAATAAAGTCTCTCCAAGTAGATAGTATTCATGGCTTTCTTTGTCATATACCATACAGTAATAAATTTCAGGTCATACAGCCAAGAAACTATTTGAAGGTAGTGTCCATGGAGTAGTCGTCCAAGCTAATGCATATACTGGAGCATCTTTCTGGATTTGACCAGCGAAATTATTGTGATATGTATATAAATCATAGAATTGGTTTATAATCTCGTCTGCATCATCAATGATTGTATTTTCGATTTTTACAGCCATTCAAATTCTGTTTTCGCTTTCTATGATTTCAGCTCGCTGCAAATGAGTAGTTTTGTCTGGTTCCATATTTTTTGGTTCTCATTCGATTTCTGTCTCTACATAAACCAAATTCCAAATATTTCACCTCAAAACTTCTTTAAATTCTCATAATACTTTTTGACCTATTACTTGAACTCACAATTCTTCCATAACTTCTTTATTCACTGTTTTTTCAATGCTATCTCATTTTTCTACTTTACCACCAGGGAATACATATTTTTGACTTTTTGTGTGATATCATATCAAAATCTTTCATTCTTTTTTGATCAAGCAACAAACTACATTCACTGCTCCATCACTTGTAGTCTCATAATTTTCTCTATCTGAAAAAGCTTTGTTTGTCAATTGAAATTTGATTGTGATAGCTGGATCTTGTCTGTCTTCATATCATTCATTTACTTCTGAATTAGATAATGCAGTGGCGCAAGAAGGACAGAATCGCTGAACTTTAAATCATTTGTAAACTAAATTTTTGTTGTACAAATTATCAAAGACATTTATCACTGACTCCATGAATTCCAAATTCATTGTCATATAAGCATTTTTCATATCTGCTCGCCTACCGATATGGTCTACGAACCAAGTCCACTCATCACTGACATCACTCACATAATTTCTACATTCCTGTGTAAATTTATCGATTCAAAGTTTCTCTTCGATATCTCTTTTCCCATCGATTCAAAGTCTCTTTTCTACAGCTTTTTCTACAGGTAATCAATGACAATCTCGTCACCAATCTCTGATTAGTTTGTATCATTTCATACTCTTGTATCTTCATACTAAGTCTTTCATGACTCAAACTAGTCCGTGTCCAAAGTGTGGAGTACCACTAGCAAATGGAGGTCCATCATATGTGATAGCCTCCAATCTATCTGATCTCTCATCGATCGATCTCTGGAAAGTATTGTTTTCTTTTCGATAATTGAGTAAAGATTCCATTAATTCTTTTTGATTCATAAGATTTGATTATATACGATAAAATTCGAAACTTTTGCTTCTAAATTTAATAGATATGTTTTTATAGGTTATTTTCAAGAAAAAGTGGAAAAATTTAATAATGAAGAATTAATAATGAAGAATTTAAATGAAATTTTTTCCAAAATTATTAATTATTAATTAAATAGATATTTATTTGCTTTTTGTTCAAACTTTATTATAAGTATTTTAGGGATTTCCTATATTGTTTTAATATTGAATTAAATCGATATGAGTAAATGATTGAAAAAGAGACTGAAAACTAATATAATTATACTTGTCTTAGCTGTGATTTCTGCAGTAGCATTGTTTTATTTCACAGAAAATCCATGATTATTTTCTGCTAGTATAATCTCGTTGCAAGAATCTGAAGAAATGAAGAAAAATAACTGGGACATAGCATACAAAAATGATGCTCAAGTATTAGATGTATTTTTGTCTGATAGTCTTAAAGATGTCTCAAATATCACGATATCTATCATCTATGATCCACAAAATGCCGAAGTAAACCCATGAGATATAGTCATTCAACCAAATTTAACTACAGATATATTATCTCAGACTCCTTGATTGTTGGTGATAAAGATAAATAATTTCACATGATGATTTGATTATCAAAATAGTCTATTGGAATTACCTTTCTCATCTTCAGACAATGTATACAATATCTTGCTGAGTGAAGCTACTATAATGTCTATTGATGGGGAAAATAAGCCTTTGTCAATCGGTATTTTAAATAATATTTGAAAAACAAATCATTAATTTTATATCCATTTAAAAATGATGAAAATAGTTCGTAGAATTATTGCCTCTATACTCCCAATATTTACGCTAATAGCATGTGCTTTTGCTGCTGATCCAGAGGCTTTTTATGTAGAAGTAAATCCTAGCTCTTTCTCTGTGTGAGAATCTGTGGATATGACCATATCTGCCATAACAAAAGATGGTACTACTGTCAAAGACTATGAATGAGATATATTTATCATGATCGAAAAGCTTTCTATGAATGATTATACCACTCCAGGTGATTGAATTTATACATTCGTAGCGACCGACCAATGAGTAAAATTATTTTCAAAATGATTAAAAATCAACAAAGCATGAACCTACAAAGTAGTCGTTTCTGATTTCATGGATACTATAAGATGAGAGGCTACCATCATAGTATGAGATTGAAGTGGCTCATGAAATGTGCAACATAGCATAAATATCACATATCCTAGTAGTGGATCTACCGAAAGTAAAACTTCAATCAATGTGATGTGAAACTCTACTACTTTACCAAACTCTCCGATAGAAATATTTTTGAATAAATCTATGGTCGCTAGTGGAACTACTGATCATCAATGAAATTTCAATGTATATATATCTTGATTAAGATCTGGAACAAATGAAATACAAGCAAAAATCGTAGATGTAAATGATTTGATTTTGGGAGAATCTGATGTAATCATAGTAAATTATACAGCACCAACTGATTGAATATTTAATTCTATATCTGTATCGCCAAGTACTTCAGTGAAACAATGAGACAAAGTATCTATAGAGTTGGATACGACAGAATGAGTATCTTCTGCAGAATTAGTATTTGACAATGGTGGTAGCTATCCTATGGATAGGGTCTCTGCATGAAAATTTTCCAAAGATATCACGATGAAAAATTTTGGAATATTTAATATATCTGTATCATTGATAGTAAATGGTACCACTAAGACTTATGCAAATGTGGCAAGTTTGGAAGTAGCTGAACATATTTGAGTATCTAATGTAAAATTTACATCAACAGGAGTAGATGGTACCTCCATAATCATGATATGGGAATCAATATGAAATGCTCCAAAATATAATATCTTGTATGGTACGCAAAAAGATAATTTACAAAAAAATGTAACTGTATCATCCACAGGAGTATTGATAGATAATTTACAGACTAATACGAAATATTATTTCCAGATCGTACCTATGGATATGGAATCTCATGCTTCATGATCGCCTTCGGATATATTTGAATACGATCCTAGTACTGTATATTCAAAATGCGTTATTCAATGAATTACTGTAAAATCAGAGAAAATTTGAGACAAATATTTCTTGGTATGGGATAAAGTAGAAAATGCCGTATCTTATCAAGTATTTAGGTCAGATCGACAAGATATGTCTAGCAAGACTATGGTATGAGAGACCAACGACACTAGGTTTGAATATTATTTCAATCCTGATGCAGAAGCTGATCAATATGCATACTATCAGATACAAGCTACTTGTGCAGATGGATCTAATGTAATGATTGAGGATGTAGAAAAAGTAAAGGTATGACCTTTTGAAAATATAATAGTAATTCTCATAGTGACATGATTCGTATACTGTATATACAGATTGTATAGGACAATAGAACAGCCTCAATAATAAATTTATAAATACAATTTTATTATATACAAAAAATTAATGATAAATTTTCCAAAAAAATATGATTACAAAAAAAATGCCAAAAAAGAAAAAATAATCAATTGAAAAAAAATACAATCACCTTTCATTCCCATGGACCAAAAGATAAATCCATGAGTGATATTTTCACATTATTATCAAGATTTATTTGCAAGGCGGAACAATATCTCTGGGATAACCCATAGCCTAGATTATTGATTTGGATTATCATCACAATATTACTCTGATGTAAGTAAATGAAAAAATCTGTCTGGACTACACAAGACCATATCAAAAAATTATAAATTTTTGGATAAACTATGAATAGATGATGTAAATTTGTCATGAAACCAGATATGAACTGAAGAATTTAATTGCTATCTGAGGAATGTTTTTGGAGATATCTATGAAAAAAGAATTTTTGTAAAAAAAGAGACTTCATTTCGAAGTAAAAATTTACAAGCTGATGTACCTGATATCAATATAAAAAAAGTAGAAAAAGATGTCATAGAATATACACTGAAATATTTTGTGGAATCCAAGTGATATGCCATCATACTTACTACCACAGATATTAATACAATTTTTGGTGATGTAGCCGTAGCAGTCAATCCAATAGACAAAAGGTATAAAAAATTAGTGTGACAAAACGTCATAATACCGATAATAAATAGAACTATTCCAATCATTGCAGATGAATCAGTAGATTTGTTTAAATGAACATGAGTGCAAAGGGTGACACCATGACATGACGATTGGTCACTACAAATTGCTGAGAAACATAAATTACCTACTGATGTATATGCTATAGATACAGATGGTACTTTTTCAGAGAATGCTGGTATGTTTGCAAATAAATCATTGGAAGATTTTTCAGAAAATATTGATAAATATATAGATGATATAGGAAATCTTAGTTCAAAAAAAATCATAAAATGATATGAATATATCAATAAAAATACATGAGAAGTCCTATATCCTATCACATTGGCCCAATGGAATATCACTTATGATTACTCTATTGATTATCTTCATGAACTGATTGAAGAAGATAAAATAGTAATGGATGAAAAGTACAAATCGTCCCTATTGGAGTTATTGGATGCAAAAAAAGAAGAAAACATATCTATCAAATCTGGGTTATGACTACTTGTACCTGTGTGCTATGATGAAAATGGAAATAGTTTCCCATTAAGCGACAAAATTATATGTGCAGAATATGAAAAACAAAAAAGCAAAAAAAACCTACTGTCTACGTTGATTATATTCAATTTAATTGCTGATAATTGTCTATCAAACAAATTTTCAGCTTCTGAATTGATTGATGCATTATATTCCAAAAATTTTTTGTGAGATGGAATAAAGATTGAAAAATATCTACAAATGTACGAAGAAACACACAAATCTGATAGCAAAAAAATCAAAAAAATTGTGGATAATTTTGATAAAGACATAGAAAATATCGATACTCTGACAGAATTATTGAATGAAAGTTTTGCTGTTTGTAATGATTGAGATTTATACAGCATAGACTATTCACAGATATTTCAGTATGAATCTAATTTGCAGATACAGACAAATGATAGCTTTAACAAAAATTTCATAGATGTGGTGGGTATGGCATACAAAAACCAATTAAAATTTGTCGATGGTCCATATAGTCAAATTTTATCACTTGAAAATACTTTTGTAGGTATATGGGATGATGCAGGTACGATATTGGATACATTATTATTTGGTATAGAATATGGTAGAGTATTGCTTTTTTCAGATATCATGTTTCATCCAAATATGGTAGATGTGAAGTGAGATATTATCACAAATTTTAATTCAAAATATCTGACTCAAGATTTGTATGAAAATTTGAATGTATATGGCACTGATGCACTTAGACTCACACTTTTGTTATGAAAAAATTTTGAAGAAAGCAAAGATGTAGTATTTGATACATATCCTATGAGAGATCAGCAAATCATGTTGAATAAGATCTGGAATGCCAATAGATATGTGTACAACAAATTTAATTGAGACGGTAAAATAATCAAAATTATCGATTTAGTAAATTCTATAGATAAAGAGATATCCGAATGTGATGTGCGATTGTTACACAATATAAAATCATTTTTGTGAGATCTAAATTATTTACTAAAAAATCAAGAATATCTGACCCTATGACACAATATTTTCAAATTTTATAAAAATATTATATGTGAAAAATATCTACAAGCCACTAAAGTAGCTTTTAGTACAAATACACCAAATGTGATACTGCTGGCTCTTGCTATATTCAATAAACTCATAGAACCATACGTACCAAGTTTTGCATATCAACTACAGACAAAACTTAATTTTGATTGGAAATGATATGATATGACCAAATTTGATGATATAGCATTGATAGATAGAAATTACAAGATAAATATATTTATGGATATCATCGATAATTTAGTCAAATTAAAAGTTTCTACAAATATAGCACAACATGAAAATATAGATATTTTTGTACAAGCAAATCCGGAATTTTTGGAATTTTTCCAAGAAAATGATTTGTTGATAAGAAGTTTGATTAAGATATGACAAATTGATTATATATGAGATTCTGCAGACTATCCATCATGATACACAGTCTGAAATGTAATCAATATAAATTTATGAATCAAAAAATCTGAAGATGCTGAATTGACAGACAAATGAATTTTGAAAGTATTGATACAAGATTTTGAGGAAAAAACTGATTACCTAAATCATCTAAAGTGACTACTTGCTTCTGCTTATGCTACTTGTCCTCCTGAGATACTTGCTCAGAAAAAAGAAAAAATTCGCGAATTACAAACTGAACTGGATGATTTGGAATATAAGATTTGATTACTAAAAACAAAAATATAGTATGGATATATGTTTTTTATTTTCTTATTATAAATAAAATGGCTTGATGATTAGTTTTTATTTGTGTTGTCGTATTTTACCTACTTTGTGGTATAAAGGTTGTAAACCAGTATGAAAGACGTGTAGTCTTTACTTTGGGAAAGTATTCTTATATTTTAAATCCATGATTAAAATTTATATGGCCCATCATACAATCTTCAATACGTATAGATATCAGAGAAAAAGCTGTAGATATTCCTAGTCAAGAAGCTATGACAAAAGATAATATATCTTGTAATGTAAATGCTGTCATCTACTATAGAATCAAGGAAGAATGGGTAGATAGAGCCGTAATAAATGTAAGGAATTTAGATTATGCTATGACTCAATTTGCTCTTACGACAATGAGAAATATCGTATGACAATTTGAATTGGATGAGTTATTGGAAAAGAGAGAAGAAGCTAGTAAAAGGATCAAAGAGATAGTAGATGAAAAATCAGATAGTTGGTGAGTAGATGTATTGTCAGTAGAATTGAGAGATATCTCTATCCCTGATGATTTAAAGAGGACTATATGAAAACAAGCAGAAGCTGAGAGAGAAAAGAGGGCTAAGATTATCACATCTGAATGAGAATTACAATCTGCTGAAAACTTGAAAAAAGCTGCAGAGATGTTGGCAAAAGCTCCTGGTGCATTGCATTTGAGGACTTTACAATCTATCAATGATTTGAGCTCTGATGAAAGTAATACTACTATCTGGATGATACCTGTAGAGATATTGGATGCAGTAAAAGCATTTGGAGAAGCACAAAAGAAAAATGCTGAAAAATAATAAGATTAAATAGTTGTAAAAAAGGGATTTTGGAAACAGAATCCTTTTTTTTGTTAATTCTACTATGGAATAATAGAAAATTATTGAAAACTATTGTTGCCTACGGCGTGTTACCCCGCCATGCGGGACTCCTTTCAGTCGCTTTTATCCGCTCAAAAAGTAACCAAAAAAGCTTAGCACAAAATTTCAGCATTCTGTTCTGCTTGGTATATTACGGATAGCTACAAAGCTCACTCCCTAACAGGGTCGTTCGCCTGTGTTCTCATAACAAATTAACGAATGGACTCATATTCCCACAATGAAATTTTGTGACTATTTTACCACCAAATTAGTAGAAAAAATTTTACTGTCAGAGACAATACTCTGTCTGTAAATATGAAAAGACCAACTTAAGGCTGGGTGGAACAGACTCCGTATTCAAAACAAAAATATGAAAAACTGTAAGTATGACTAAAATTTTTTCTCAGGTTTTTGACCGAAGGGCATCCGGCTTCAGCAGGATTGGCTACTTTTGTGGCCAGACAAAAGTAGCTCTCCGAAGGTAAAAGAATAACCAGTACCGATTTTAAAAGTGGTAATATTGAGATACATCCCTCATAATTTAAAAAAATTTTAGCAAAAATTCGAGAAATTTCGGTTTGCTTTATTGTAGTATATCATTATATTTTAGTTTACTTTTTTACTATGTTTTTGGAAAAAATATGATTGAATGGATTAAAAAAATTTTTGGTTTAAATTATACAGAAAAAGAAATAGCTAAACTCAGAGTGATAGTGACAGAAATCAATCATCTTTATGATGATTTTGACAAGCTATCTGACGAAGAAATCAAAGCTAAAACAGAAGAATTTAAGGATAGGGTACAAAATAAATGAGAGACATTAGATAGTATCTTGCCAGAAGCATTTGCAGTAGTAAAACAAGCTTGTAAGAGAATGTGTGGAAATACTTATGATGTAAAAGGTGAAAAAATGACTTGGGATATGATTCCTTATGATGTGCAGTTAATCGGATGAATCATATTACACCAAGGAAAAATTGCTGAGATGAAGACCTGAGAATGAAAGACTTTGGTAGCCACATTGCCTGTTTATTTAAATGCTTTGGAAGGTAAATGAGTACATGTAGTGACTGTAAATGACTACTTGGCATCTCGTGATGCAGCATGGATGTGAAAATTGTATGAATGGCTAGGATTGACAGTATGATGTGTAGTAAAATGAGTACCTATCCAAGCTAGGAAATGAGAATATGAAAAAGATATTACATATGTAGAAAATAGTGAATTATGATTTGATTATCTGAGAGACAATTTGGTAAAATCCATGAAACAGAGAGTACTGACATGGAGACCTCTGAATTATGCAATCGTGGATGAAATTGATTCCATCTTGATTGATGAAGCTAGGACTCCTCTAATTATCTCTGAAGCTAGAGAAGAAGCTACTGAAAAATATAGTTACTATGCAAAAATAGTACAAGCTCTGAAACCATGTTCAGGTAAGAAACAAGTAAGTAAAGGATTTTTGTATGAGATAATGAATGATGAAAAAAAAGCTGAAAATGTAGAAGATGGAGATTATTATATCGATGAAAAGACCAAGACAGTAGCCCTCAGTGGTATGGGTATCAAAAAATTGGAATGAATTTTGGGAGTAGAAAATCTGTACAAGGATTTTGGATTTGATGAGATTCACCACATCGAAAATGCTTTGAGAGCAAAAGCTGTATACGAAAAAGACAAAGAATATATAGTAAAAGATGGAGAAGTATTGATCGTAGATGAGCACACGGGTAGGACTATGCCTGGTAGGAGGTTTAGTGAATGATTACACCAAGCTATCGAAGCCAAAGAGTGAGTAGAAATCAAGAGAGAATCTCAGACTATGGCTACTATCACATACCAAAACTTTTTCAAACAATTTAAAAAGATGGCATGAATGACAGGTACTGCTGTCACTGAGTGAGAGGAATTTAATACAATATACAATCTGGATGTATTGGAAGTACCTACAAACAGGGAGACTATCAGAGTTGATTGTCATGACAAAGTATATTTCAATCAGACTGCTAAGTGGAAATTTGTAAAAGAAGCTATTAAATTTTATCATGAAATATGACAGCCAATATTGATCTGAACAGCTAATATTGCTACTTCTGAATACTTAAGTAGAATTTTGGAAAAAGATAGTATTAACCACTATGTATTGAATGCTAAATTCCATGAGCAAGAAGCGCATATAGTAAGTAATGGATGAAAATTCAAGTCGGTGATTGTGGCTACAAATATGGCATGAAGATGAACGGACATCAAATTAGAAAAAGGATTAAATGAGAAATTATGAGATAATTATATAAATTGGGTACTGAAAAATTTGAATAATTGGAATATTAAATTGACTGCATTTTCTAGTGCTGAATTTGAATTGACAGTAGATGCTTTGAAACGTGCGTGCGGATTGGATGATGAACAAATCAAAGAAGCTGAATTTAATGTCTTAAAAACAGATAAATTTAATCTAGTGATTAAATTTAACACCAAGAGAAAAAGCAAGACTGAAGTGTTTGCTAGTTTTTACTTCAGCAATATACAAGGATTAAATGTTCCTACTGTAGTAAAAGAATTACAATATGGATTATTTGTGATAGGTACAGAGAAACACGAATCTAGGAGAATAGATAATCAGTTGAGATGAAGATCTGGAAGGCAGTGAGATCCAGGAAAATCTATATTTTATGTAGCCTTGGACGATCTCCTCATGAGGAAGATGTGATGAGAAAAAATCATGGGAATAGCAAGTATGCTTTTGTCAAAAGATGATTTGGAAAATCTAGAATTAACACAAAAACAATTTACATGATCTATAGAAACCGCTCAAAAGCAAATTGAAGCACGAAATTTCAGTATCAGGAAACACTTATTTGATTATGATAGTGTCATAGATAAGCAGAGACACCAGATATATGCAAAGAGAGATCAGATAATCGAAGCTGAATTGGATCAAGAAAAGAAGATAAAATATGTAGAAGATACAAAACACGAATTAGAAAAGATTATACAGATGCTCATCAGTGTAAAAATTGAGGATGCTAAAAATTTAAAGCAAACATCTGTAGAATTTTTGGAATCTTTTGTAAAAGAATTTAATATCACCTTGGACAAACAAACTGCTGACAAATGGGAAAATTTATGATTAAATGATTTAGAAGAAGAATTGTCTAGTGCATTGATAAATCGTCTACATCTATGATTTAGTACATTGGATGATGATAGATTGTATGATGTATTTAGAGATATATTCTTGTTCCATCTGGATAAATTGTGGGTATCTCATATCGATGAAATGCAATACTTAAGAGATAAAGTTTGATTCATGTGATATGCACAACAAGATCCACTGATAGTGTACAAGAAAGAATCTTTTGAAAAATTTCAGACACTCATATACACTTACAAAGTAAATTCTACCACTCACATATTAAACTTGAATTTTGAAGCAATTAAGCAACAAGACGAAGCCGTAAAATTCATCATTGAAAAGCAAAAAAGTGGAGACAAAGCATTCTTGGAAAAATTATCAAAAGCATCTGGTAATCTATGAGAGATAATCAAAATCGTACAAAACGAAAAAAATGCCACTAAAGCAGACAAGAGGGAGATGATTTTTGAAGATGAAGATGGTTTTGAGATATTTGAAGTAGATGATGATACATGAAATGATCCTAAGTGACAAAGTAATGAATGAGCTAAAGTAGATAGTAGTGAATCTCAAACAAATATTTCGACTAAAAAGATCAGACCAAATGACAAAGTGACAGTAAGATATGAAGATGGTAAAATGGAATACGAAGTAAAGTACAAAAAGGTAAAAGAAGATGTAGAAGCTGGTAAATGTAAAGTGACAAGGATTCATACAGATTAACAAAAACCTCAAATATATGTTAAAAAATCTTTCTAGACATCTGAGCCATTGTGCAGGATGCAAATCGCTACTTGCGATCTTATTCTTTTTGTGTATCTACAACTCTCCGGTGAATGCACAAACCATGATACAAGAAGGAGAAGAATTTCAATTCACATTCAAAGATGTGGCTTTTGATGCCTATCAGATGGATGGAGTGTGGATTGATTCAAACAAAAAAATTATCACTATCCAATATGGTGGTTACAACTATTTCATATGTTGCACTTCGCCTTATGACTCTAATCCGGTCTTTATCGTCATGAGATCTACTGATATACAGCAGCTCATATGGAGTCTTGATGGAGATGGAAACATCTTGGGGTATAGGGAGACAAAACCTGATCTAGTACCAGGATTGGAAATGATGACTCCTACTCAGCGGCATGAATATATGAATATAGCACAAGCTCAATGCAAAAATGCCATCCTCATTGTTTCTGGCAGGGTCAAAGAGCAACGACAACAATAACAATTGAATTACTACAAGGCTACGATTGTATCGTAGCCTTTTTATTTCATTAAAAACAAAAATCGCAAGCTAATGCTCGCGACTTTTGTCTATTTTATACTATTACCAACTATTTTTTGAGTTCATATACTCACTTCTCTACTCTAGTAAACAAATCTTTGTACTTTTGTAGATTTAACATCACTGTATTTGGACTTACCATCTTTTCCTTGAGCATCTCTTTGCATAATTCTTTTACATTCATTGCTCTACCATGTTTTTCGAATATCCTTACTAAGATGTCTTTTACTTGTCCTCCTTCATATCCCCATTCTTTCAATCCATAGATTCAAAGTCATAGGTTTACAAATATGTCATTATTTTTTACTAATTCATTGTGAATTGTGTTTAATTTAACAGATTTTTGTGGGAACCACTTCATGATCTTTGCAGGTAATTCTTGGTAATGTACAGGCTTGTTAATCCTCCTCATAGTGTACAATATCTTGAGTTTAATTGTCTTTGGATTTACATCTTCGAAATCAGGTAATCAAACCTTTCCATCAAATACTGCTAAATCTCTAACAGATTCAAAGAAGTTGATGTAGAATAAATCATTTTTTAGATAAGCAATTTCTTTGAAATCTTTTGTGAAATCTTCTTTGATATTTCATATATATTCATACAAATCTTGTGAAGATCATCTCTTTTTGAAATAATCTTGGGTATATAGAACCATCTTGGTCAAAAGATCCTCGTACAATGGCTCTAAATAAAATGATTTGTGTAAATATTTGTTTCTCTTTAGATAAGATACATCGAAATCAGATATCAAAATCAATTTCAACTCCTCTCTAGTAAATTTAAACATATTTTTGTTTATCAACTTGGATACCAATGAATCTTCTACTAAGAATCATCCATGAGAATCCAAAGTCTTTTTGGCTTCTTGCAATACATCCATATATACAGGATTTCATACAATCAATCTCCTAAATCTCATAAGTGCTTGAGTTTCTATCTGTCTAATCCTCTCTCTGGTCAAATTGTATTCTTTTCATATTCTCTGTAGAGGTACTCATTTTTCTCCGTTTAGACCGAACTTTTTCATGAGAACGAGTCTCTCTTTTGGTTTACAATATACTAAAACATCTTTTAGATTTGTAGACTCTATATCTACTTTAATTTTCTTGTCGTCCATTTTTACGTGGAAATTCATGTTACCTTTTATATAGATAAAATGCTTTACAGACTTTGTTATAA
>Ga0247608_10002702_pt1 | contig 21626 bp, 17 predicted proteins | sample 176DNAGHGlowgp2_FD_193490 | JGI IMG/M metagenome (GOLD analysis project Ga0247608, IMG submission 193490) | Sheep rumen microbial communities from Palmerston North, Manawatu-Wanganui, New Zealand - 1766 DNA GHGlow gp2 | ecosystem: Host-associated > Mammals > Digestive system > Stomach > Rumen ...
CAGAATAGAAAAATGGAATTTCCATGCAACCCCTAGAAACACAAAACATATTAGCCGAACTAACGCGTTCCATCGGCGAAACGCCCAAGGACATTCTGCCCATCGCGGAATCAGGCTCGGCGAGGAAGTATTTCCGTGTCATCACCGATGACAAGAGCCTTATCGGCACCTATAGCAGCAACATCGAAGAAAACGAGGCCTTCCTCACTTTCAGCAAGCATTTTCATGACCTTGGACTGAACGTGCCGGAGGTCTTTGCCGTCAATGCCGAGCGCACTTGTTATTTGCAAAGCGACTTCGGAGATGACAATCTGTTTGCGCATGTGCAGAAAGCATTACTAGCTGTCGGCCCTTCGACAAGCTCAGGGACCTTGATTCCACTTTATAAAAAAGCGCTGAGTCACTTGGTGAAGTTGCAAGTGCTAGGGCACCAAGGTCTGGACTACACAAAGGCCTACCCTACCGAGCGTTTCGACCGTCAGGCCATCATCGACGACCTCAACTATTTCAAATACTATTTCCTGAAGCCGCACGAGGAAATCGACTTCAACGAGACGCGTCTGGGCCGCGACTTCGAAGCTTTTGCCGACTTTGTCAGCCAAGCACCTTGCGACTTCTTTATGTATCGTGACTTCCAGTCGCGAAATATCATGGTCAAGGACAACGAACTGTATTTCATCGATTTCCAAGGTGGACGCAGAGGCCCGTTGAACTACGACGTGGTTTCGCTACTCTACCAAGTGAAGGCACAAATCCCACAAGCTGTCCGCGACGAGCTCATCGATTATTACAAAACGGAGTTGGCGCAATATGTCAATCCCGATGAGGTGAAATTTGACCTCTACCAGCCTTATTTCGTTTATCTAAGATTATTGCAAGTACTTGGTGCATACGGATTTAGAGGATTAATTCAAAAGAAATCGCACTTCATAGAGAGCATCCCCTACGCCTTGAAAGAATTGACAGTTTGGAACGAAAGCCATCCACTAACCGACTACCCAGAACTCCAAAACACTATCACCCAACTCTCAACCCTAAACTACCAACTTCCCCCTAAAGGGGGGCAGGGGGGATTAACTCCTAACTCCAAACTAACAGTAACCATCAACAGTTTTTCCTTCAAAAAAGGCTATCCCGACGACTTCAGCGGCAACGGCGGCGGCTTCGTGTTCGACTGTCGCGCCCTCCCCAACCCAGGCCGTGAGCCAGAATTCAAGACCAAGACCGGCCGCGACTGGGAAGTCATCGACTATCTGATGGCCAAACCGCAAGTCCACGTTTTCCTCGACCATGTGAAAGCCATTGTTAGCCAAAGCGTTGACAATTACATCGAGCGTCATTTCAGCAATTTGATGGTCTCGTTTGGCTGCACGGGCGGACAACACAGAAGCGTCTTCTTCGCCCAAACCATTTACGAATGGTTGAAGGCGGCCTATCCCGACATCAACCTGAAACTGAACCATATAGAACGCAAAATCACGGAGGAACGCAACGTATGAACAACGATATTGTAGCCATGATTTTGGCCGCCGGACTCGGCACCCGCCTCAAAGACTTGACCCATGACAAACCCAAAGCTTTGGTCGAGCTGAACGGCAAGCCACTTTTGCAGCATTGCATCGAGAACCTGACGGCGCAAGGTTTCAGCCGCATCGTCATCAACGTGCACCATTTCGGCGAACAAATCATTGATTTCGTGATGCACCAGCGTTTTGATGCCTACATCCAGATTTCCGACGAGCGCGACCAACTGATGGACACAGGCGGAGGTATCGTCAAAGCCACACCGTTTTTCAAAGGGGCAAAAGCGGTTTTGGTGCATAACGTCGACATCATCAGCAACGTAAACCTCAAGCAATTAAGCGATCAATTCATTGATTCAAAGGATGATGCTTGGCTATTCACCCAAGACCGCGAGACCAACCGCAAGCTGCTTTTCCGCCATGACGACCAACTCATCGGCTGGCGCAACAAGGCCGACGGCAACTTCAAGTGGGTCTACGACAGTTTCGGCGCGTACAAGGAAATGGCCTTCAGCGGGATGCACATTTTCCGCAGTGATCTTTTCTCTGGTTTTGAATTGAAGCCACAGAGTGTTATTGACTTATATCTCACTTTAGCCAAGTCAAACCGAATCATCTCCAAGCCCATCCAGCCCGCTTTTTGGTTTGACCTAGGCAAGCCCGAACAATTAACAATCGCAGAAAACTACCTTAAAACAGCATCCAAATGAATAAAGAAAGCTTCCTCAATAAGCTCGCCGATCATATTCTTAACCAGTACGACCTTTCGAAACAAGATCTTACGGTCGTCTTCCCCAACAAACGCGCTGCCTACTACTTGCGCAACGAAATCAAGGAAAAAGGAAAGCAAACACTTTGGCTGCCCCAGATGCTTTCCATCGAGGAGGCCGTCACCCAATGGAGCGGCATCGGGCTTGCCGACAGCATCGATCTCCTTTTCGAACTCATCGACATTGATGCGCAGTTGCACGAAGCGCAGAATGACGACCTCAACATCTTCGGTAGCCAAGCCGCCCAGATGGCCAAGGACTTTGACGAAATCGACCAATATGGCGTTGATGCTGAACGCATATTCAACTATGTTGTTGAAAACAAAAAGCTTGAGTATTGGAACCTGGACGAAAACAAAGCCAAGGAAAAAGAACTGAAATACCTTCAATTCTTCCATTCGCTTTATCATTATTACCGCTGTCTACGCGAACGACTCGCGAAGCAAGGTAAAGGTTATTATGGGATGATAACGCGCTATTTGGCCGAGCTGAAAGAGGACGAATTGCTCAAGCGACTGGGCGACGGGAAGGTGGTATTTGCAGGTTTCAACGCCATGACAAAGACGGAAGAGCAGGTTGTCGATACGCTAATTAAGAATGGTAAGGCCGAAATCCTGTTCGACTACGACAGCTATTATTTGGATGATTACAATCATGATGGGTTCCTTAACGAAGCGGGATACTTCGGCAGAAGATTCAAGAAAATCCATCCCGACTGGCTTAAAGATGGTGTTTCGAGTGCTTTACAAACAGAAGAGAAACACATCAACATTATCAGCATTAATGGCAATGCATTGCAAACCAAAGCACTACAGGCAAATTTACAAACAATACAAGACAAGAAACAAGCCGTTGTCTTAGCCGACCAGCGTTTGTTGATCCCGACATTGAACGCTATACCTGATGTGGAGGAATACAAAGATTTCAGTGTCTCCATGGGCTACCCCATCGGTATGACCCCCGTCAATCATCTCATCAAGGAATATTTTGCGCTCTGTCGTCTCACTCGAATCAAACGTACCCGCACCATTGACGGCATTGAACACACCATCGAAGGTTGGTACCTCTGGCCCATCCTTCGTCTCATGGAACTCGAAATTGTGAAAATTGTGTTTCCTAAAGAAGAAATTGCCGCATTTAGCCGATGGAGAATCAAGATGGTCGGCAACAGCAAATTCATCTTTGAGGACACAGACATCGAAGAACTAAAGCACATGCCGAACATCCAAGCGTTTCTTAAGCTTGTACTTCCGAAAGAGAACCCGAGGTCGCCCTCTGTCGTGTTGCATTCCATCTATGACATTTTGGCTTTCCTCGCCAAACTGACATTAGAGAAAGATGCTGAGAAAAAGGCGTCGTTTCTACTGAACCAAATCAGCGAAATAGGGAAAATTGTCAACCGACTACAGCAAATCATCACGCGCAATTCGAAATATGTCAATGACACACAGAGCATAGAAATACTATACCGATTGCTCACCGCTGGGGCAAGTCTGAAATTAAGTAGTAGCAGCACCGAGGGCTTGCAAATCATGGGTTTGTTGGAGACTCGCAACCTCAGTTTTGATGAGGTTCACTTGCTTAGCGTCAATGAAGGCATCTTGCCTCCCGACAAGTCGCAAGGCAGTTTCATTCCCCATTTCATCCGCCGTGAATATGGACTGCCTAGTTATACCGAAAGCCAAGCCGTGGTAGCCTACCATTTCTATCGCCTACTTCAAAATGGCAAGAACATCTACCTCTACTACAATAATTTAGGCGAATCTTCGGGTGGCGAAGCCAGTCGTTTCATTTTACAAATCAAGTATGAACTGTCCAAGCTTGCCAACATCCATATTGAGGAGAAGCAATTCAGCAGCAACACCAGTCCTTCCATTGAGGTCAAAGAACTCAAGGCCCAAAAAGACCAGGAGACCATGGACCGTCTCCACTACCTAATAGAAGACGAGGCCAAAGGGCTCTCACCGTCTTCTTTATCGACTTATCTCAACTGTCCGCTTCAGTTTTATCTGAAGTACATCGTCCAAATCAAAGATAATAGCACCGACGAAGAGGTGGGTAGCAACAATATCGGTACCATCATCCACGACACCCTGGAGTTCCTTTTCGCCGACTATCTTCCCAAAGACGGAACGCTTTTGACGATCAACAAGACGTTGTTCGACCTGAAAATCAAGCCGCTGTGGAAGGAAAAACTTGCCTTAGCCGTTGAAAAATCCATGCCTAACGGCTTCCCAGACGTTGGTTTCAATTACTTAAACCGAGTCACCATCGAACAACAGTTGGAAAACTACCTGAACTATACTTCCGAACAGCTGAAAAACGCAGATTTGATCATACTTAAGACTGAAGGCGAATTGCATGCGACACCTTTTGGGAAATGCCGTATTTCTGGTCGTGCCGACCGCATCGACCGTTTCGGAGGCGTAGTTCGTGTAATTGACTACAAGACAGGCCACGTAGAAGCTTCCAACCTCAGGCTTCCCGTGCGTCACCATGACGAAAGCAACCTGGACTATCTGAGGCAGATTCCAGAGAAGGCGTTGCAACTCTTATTGTACAAATACATGTATCTGAAGGAAAACGCCGGCGTTTCGCCCGAACAGGTGGAAGGATCCATCCATGGACTGAGGCACGCCAACAGCATTGAATTCAAATTGAACAAAGTGCAGCCAAAGAAAGATGGCAGCGATGCTGTTGCCAACTTTTTGGACAACAGCAACTTCATCAGCGATATGGAAGCCATGCTCAAGGCCGTGGTGTCCGAGATGCTTGATCGAAATGTGCCTTTCAAGCAAGTTGAAGACAGCAAGAAATGCGGATATTGTGACTTTAAGTTGATTTGCAAGCGATAGCTCAAGTCAGCACAATCTCTTGGACAACAGCCTTCCCCACCAGGTTGTTCAAATCCTTCATCAGCGACGACCTCGTGTAGCTCAATTCGTTACGCAAAGCATCTGAATCGACTCTGACATACAGCACACCGTTCTTGATGGAGACATCGATGGTATGCGATGCGATGAATGACCCGACAACCTGGGGCCATAGACTTACTGCCTTCATTTCATCCATGTATTCTGAGCCACGACGTTCTTCATAGAACGCTTTGATGAGTTCGCCAAGAGGTTTCACGTCATAGTAGATCATCGTTACCTCCTATTTCTTTGACATGGCCTTGGGTTACCTCGAAAATCTTATGGTCGATACCCGAATCCTCAAAAAGTTTCTCGACACGCTGTTGCTGCGTATCTGTAATGAACACCTGACCGAAATGCTCGTCACCGACCAAGCGCACAAGCTTCATCACACGCTGGTCGTCGAGCTTGTCGAAAATGTCATCCAAAAGTAAGATGGGTTTGTAACCGATTTTCTGATAGTTGAAATCGAACTGCGCCAACCGAATGGAGACCACAAACGACTTCTGCTGGCCCTGCGAGCCGAAACGCTTTACGGGGTGGCCGTCGAGGGCAAACTCCAAATCGTCCTTATGGATGCCTACATTGGTGTAGCCCGAATAACGGTCGTGCATCAGGCTTTCTTCAAGCAACTCGTTGAGAGGTTTTTCGTCCAAACGCGATTGATACGCCACATTGACTTTCTCTTTGCCGCCTGAAACGATTTCGTAATAATGCTGGAAAATGGGCAAAAACTCAACCAGAAATTGGTGGCGCTTGGCGTGGATGTCGCTGGCAAACTGCGCCAATTGGTCTTCCCAAAGCCGAAGCAGGTCGCGGTCGAAAGTGCGGCTCTCTGCAAATTGCTTGAGTTGAATATTACGCTGTAATAAAGCTCGGTTATACTTCATCAAAGCATTGAGATACAGCGGGTCAAATTGCGAAATCACCCCATCGATGAACTTGCGACGAAGGTCGCTGCCATCGTTAATAAGATCGCTATCATAAGGTGAAATCATCACCAGAGGAAACTTCCCGATGTGATCGCTCAGTCGGTCGTATTCCTTCTTGTTGAAACGAAATGACTTCTTGGCGTCACGTTTCTGCACGCATGAAACGAGTTCATCGTCCTTTCCGTCGTGAGAATACACGCCATGGATGGCAAAGAAATCCTGTTCATGACGAATGTTCTGTTTATCGGTAGCGGCAAAAAAGCTCTTGCAAAACGAGAGATAATAAATCGAGTCGAGAATGTTGGTTTTCCCTGCCCCATTGAGGCCCACAAAACAATTGACATTCTCCGAAAACAGCAAGTCGGCCGATTCGCAGTTCTTGAAGTTCGTCAGTTTAAGTTCGTGGAGATACATGTTTGTTGGCTTCGGGACGCAGGACTTCGGGACACGGGACAAAGACTCGCATCTCGCAGTCCCGTGTCAATTAAAACTTACTCAAGTCCACACGGAGCGTCAGGAAGTTGGGCGAACCAACGATATTATTTCTCGAACGTGCATAGTCGATTTGGAAGGCTTTGATTCGCACGCCGAAGCCAGCAGAGAACCCTACCAAGTTACGCATTTCAGGCACACCCATGTTGCGATGTGTCTCGTAGTTGTAAGAGGCTCTCAGGAAGAGGTTCTTGCCAATGGCCAATTCGCCGCCAATCACTAAGTGACAACCCAAATTAGTGAAGAACTTGGCCGCTTTGGAAGGCTCGTTGTATTGACCCGTAATGGGGTCGTAATAGCCTGCCAAATCTAGTGGATCGGTGTAAAGTTTGTTCCAGTGCTGGATGTCCTTATAGCCCATGATGATGGTCAAGGGAAGGTGGTCGAGTTTCTTCGAGGCCATGAAATCAACGGAGAAGGGAAGCCACTTGTTCTCCACATTCAGATCGCGGCAGAAAACCTGGCGGCCAATGTTGCGCGCGGCAAGCGTGAAAGCCCAGTTGTTGTATGACCAATATGTGGCAGCCACATCGACACCGATGGCTCCGGCACGACCGCTTTCGTATTGTACGCCCGCATATTTCAAGTTGGCGCCGATACTCCATTTGTCGGTCAGCTCACGACCCCAACCAAGGGTAACAGCATAGTCGGATACATTGAAAGTGCTGCCATCGACATAACCGCTCTCTGAGGCATATTGCATTGAACCATAATTGTAATACTGGACAGATGCGGCAAAACTGCCTAACTTCTCGAAGGTATGGCTATATTGGGCAGTGGCGAAATTCGTCCCGATATTAAAGTCGCCGACATAAGACAACGTCATCTGGTTATTCATCTCGGGCGAGATGGCCGACGGATTGAAGACAACCGTCTGCAAGTCGCCGTCGTGAACGGGCAAAGGCAGTCCGCCTAATGCCACCACACGGGCAGAGTTGGCATCCGTCAAGGCACGATACAAACCGTTAGTCACTTGGGCATGGCATTGCAATGCTATGAAAGACAACAGCAAAGCCCCGATCATATAGATTTTTCGATTCATATTTCGACATTTTTTAAATAACGGACACCTTATTATATTATTGTGAAAAAGCGTATTTATTTCTCCACCAAGCCCAGGCCAGTCTTCACAAGCTTGCCCTCCTCTTTCAGAACAGTTGAAAGTCGGTCGAGCATGCCGTTGACAAAACGCCGGCTTTCAGGGGTACTGTAGAACTTGGATATTTCGATATATTCGTTGATGGTCACCTTTACGGGAATGGCATGGAACTCGCAGAATTCTGTTATTGCCATATAAATCAAGATCTTATCCATCAGTGCCAAACGATCGTAATCCCAGTTTGAGATATTGGCTTTCACCAAATCCATATAGTCATCGGCATGAAGAATGGTCTTTTCAAACAACTTCATCACAAATTCCTTGTCTTCGTCCTCGTTCTTGTAGATCGGGGGCAGTTTTGAAGCTGTGTTGAACGACGCCGGCAGCTCGTTGATGAACTTCCACAACAAGTAGATGGCAATCGGATAATCGCTGTTGAATGGGAGGTCGCGGTCGGAGTAATAATCAAAAAGCAAGCTGTCATCGGCCATATGGTTATCTATCACTTCAACCAAAAAACGCTTGTCATCGGAAAAGCAATCCTTTCCATTGTTCATATACTCCTGATATTCAGGATATTCAACTAATCTATTATAGGATGAGCGTATGAAATCCTCTCTGGCATCGGCCCAATTGATCTTGTATTTCTCCTCCAAAGAAAGCAAATGCCTATTGTCGTCCAACACGTTGAGAATGCGGTTGTTGACGAACTTCATATTCGGGTGCAGGTCTTCCTCCGTAGGAAAATGCTTGTTCTTGTTTTCCTCGATGCGACGTTCGGCGAATTTCTTCACCTCGACCCAGAAAGACAGTTGATAGATGAACAACTTGTAGAGGTCTTCGACCCCCTCAAGCAAATGACGCTCAGCCTGGGATAAATTGGAACTTTCTGACTGGTGGTAGGCGTAGATCTCCTGCAACGCCTTGACTCTCAAAAATCTTCGATTAAGCATAATGATACTCTTCCTTTGGAAATGATTTGCAAAGGTAGCAATTTTTTTCTCTACTCTGCTGTTGACACAATAAAAAAGCCTATTTTTGCGTTCATATTCAACATTTCTATTAGAAACAACAAATTTTAAAGCACTATGATTAGCAAGAAATTAGCCAAAGCCATCAACGACCAAATCAATGCTGAGATGTGGTCGGCTTATCTTTATCTGAGCATGTCGCAAGACATCTACGCCAAAGGCTTCCATGGCATTGCCCATTGGTACAAGGTGCAATTCCTTGAAGAACAAGCCCATGCAGCCATTATGATCAACTATCTGCACAGCCAGGACGAGCGCGTCATCCTCGCTCCCATCGCCAAGGTGCAAACCGAATGGAAGAGCGTGTTGGCTGCCTTTGAAGACACCCTCGAACACGAGAAGAAGGTGACCGCCATGATCAACAACCTGTGCGACATCGCCGACGACGACAAAGACCGCGCCGCCGCCAATTTCCTCGCCTGGTTCATCGACGAGCAGGTGGAAGAGGAAGAAAACGCCCGCGACCTGGTCCGCCAAGCCACGATGATTGGCGACCACATCGGTGGCATGATTATGCTTGACAAGGAACTCGGCGCCCGTGAATACCACACGCCCAGCCCACTGAAGTAATCCTCGGCAAGCTTCAATAATCAAAAAGCTCCGTTCCCTATTGGAAACGGAGCTTTTTGATTTACTGTGGGATGGATCAGAAACTCAACGTCAGTCCAACGCCTCCTGGCACCAGACCAAAATCGAGCTCGACGGGCGAGCCATACGAAGTCACGCCCAAGTGTTCGTTATAAATCGTCGCTCCTTTTACCATCCTTTGATCTGCCAAGTAGGTAAAAAGGAAACCGACTCCTATTGAAGCTGCTCCACCGATCAGCACGGGTGCATTAATACCTTTACCCATAATAAAGTCCGCAATTTCCCAGCCCAATGCAAAGCCGCCTGCAAAGCTGAAGAAATAACTGGCACCTGTGTCGAAGCTTGCCCAACGCAACTGGCGAAGTGCCTCTTCATCACTGCCAACGGAAGCTTTCATCTGGCTGACCGAATTGATGAACGTTCCATTTTGATGATAAAACTTATGACCTATCCCCGTCGCCTTTTCGATTCCAATGGCGTATTGTTCAGACTGAGCATACGAACATGAAAGGCCAACAACGAACAAAACAACTAATGAAATGAATAGTTTTTTCATATGATTGTATTTTAGTTAAGATTCCATAAAAACTCAAAATAGCTCAAAGCTCTCCAGCCTGCTTCTTGGCCCAAAACTCCTTGAAGTCAGCGTAGTTCTTCTGGAGCAGTTCGGGGGTGTTCAATCCATAAGGACATTTGGAGCGGCAAGCGTTGCAGTGTTTGCATTTCTCGATCTGTTTCATCTTCTCGTTCCATTCCTCGGTGAGGTAGACGCTCAGCGGGGCACGTCTCAAGAAGAGACTCATGCGGGCGCAGTTGTTGATTTCGATGTCCATGGGACAGGGCATGCAATAGCCGCAGCCTCGGCAGAACTCGCCCGAAAGCTCCTCGCGTTCCTTCTCAATCTTGCGCCACGAGGCCGAGTTGAGCTCCGGCTCATGGTCTTGGTAAGAGATGAACTCGTCCAATTCGCTCTCCCGTTGGATGCCCCAAATGGGTAGCGCATGGTCGAACTGGTTGAGGAAGGCGTAAGCCAAAGCCGAGTCAGTGATGAGGCCACCCGCCATGGCTTTCATGCAAATGAAGCCCATGTTGTGCTTGTGGCAGGCCTCAACAATCTTTTGGTCGTCCTCCGACGAGAGATAAGAGAAAGGATATTGCAGCGTGTCGTAACAGTCGCGCTCGATGGCCTCCATAGCCACATTCTGTCGGTGGTTGCTGATGCCAATGAAGCGGATCTTCCCTTGACGTTTGGCCACCTTCATGGCATCATAGAGGCCTTGTTTGTCGCCCGGCCGCGGACAATAATCCGGATTGTGGAATTGGTATAAATCGAGGTAATCGGTCTTCAAGTTCCTTAAAGTGGTATGGAGGTCTTTCCAAAAGTCCTCAATGGTGGTAGCGGCCGTCTTTGACGCAATAATCACCTTGCTGCGACGGTCGGCAAACGCAGCGCCTATCTTTTCTTCGCTATCGGTATAAAACCTCGCTGTGTCATAGAAATTAATACCATTATCGTATGCCTTGTGCAACAAATAGACGGCTTCCTTCTCACTGATTCTTTGGATGGGGAGGGCACCGAAACCATTCTTGTTCACTTTCAAGTTGGTTTTGCCTAATGTGATGATCTTCATGGTTACCTGAATTTGGCACAAAAATACAAAAAGAATTGATACACACCAAATTTCTTGGATAAAAAGTCAAAAATACGATGTCAAAACGCTAAAAAGGCCCTTGTTTTGCTCACACCCAGCCTGTTTCGGCTATGCCCAAAGCAACAAGCCCGAGCAAATGATGAGTCCTGTGACAAAAAGGTCGATGATACAAAAGCCCATAATATCCTTGGCATTCAACTTGGCGATGGCCAGTGCGGGCAGGGCCCAGAACGGCTGGATGAGGTTAGTCCATGCATCGCCCCACGAGATGGCCATGCCTGTCAGTCCGGCATCAACTCCCAAGGCCGCGCCTGCGGTGAACATGATAGGCGCTTGGATGGCCCAGTGCCCTCCGCCTGATGGCACAAACATATTGAGGATGGCAGCGCAGAAGAAGGTAAACAAAGGATAGGTTTTTGGCGTGGAGATGGCCACACAAGCATTGCTGACCACTTCGCCCAAGCATATGCCTGACTCACCCACACCCGTGATGATACCCATGATGCCTGCATAGAATGGGAACTGGAGCAATATACCCGCTGCGCCACTCACCGACTTCCCAAATGCTTTGACATAAGCCAAAGGCGTGCCATGCAAAATAACGCCCAAAAACAAGAACAGCATAATGACCGATCCAAGGTCGAAAGTGCCCCCTTTGAAAAAGAGGTGGATGACCAAGTATGACAGGCCAAGCAAGGCGATAATCCATGAGAGGACGCGACTGTTTTCAAGCTTTTCGGCTGGCGTGGTGGCCTTGGACACGGGAAGTGGTTCCTCTTCATACAACAATGACGGCTCGATAGCCACCACATGTTCTTTCTTCGGATGCATCAGTGCGTTGACCACAACAATGGCCATGATAGTGACGGCCACCATGATGAGGTTTTGTGGAGCCAAAATCGTTTGGCTTATCGGGACAGGTTGGGTGAGGGCACCTTGTGTTACCGTTTCAAGGTTGGAGCCAGGCGTCGCCATCGTCAGGGGGATGGAGCCCGAAAGCCCAGCGTGCCATACGACAAAGCCGCTATAGGCCGAGGCAATAAGCAAACGATAGTCTACACCTTTCAGTTTCTTCGCGATTTCTTTGGCGAAAATAACGCCCACAATGAGGCCAAAGCCCCAGTTGAGCCAGCAAGCCATTGCCGAGATGCCAGTCACCAACGCAATGGCACCGGCCGGTGTCTTTGGCAAACCCGCCAAAGCGCTGATGCCTCGCTTGATGGAGGGCGCTGCAGCCAAGGCCGAACCGCTCACCAATACCAAAGCCATTTGCATGGCGAAGGCCAACAAAGACCAGACGCCGTTTCCCCAATGCTCGACCACCTCGATAGGCGTCTGATGGCAAATCGGCATGGCGATAATGAAGGCCACCAAAGTAAGGATGATGGCAAATATGAAAGGTTCTGGCAGATATTTCTGTACGAGTTTGACGCAAAAACGAATGATTCTCTGGAACATTGGGGATTTATGGATTTAAAGATTTAAAATTAAAAGATTAAAAATTAAATTTTCAATTGATTAGATATTTAAGGATTTATAATCCACTTCTTCCAGGAACAAAGCGTGTGCGGGAACGGAAGTGCCGGCTTCACAACGGTCTTTCCTTTCGATGACAGCCCGAAAGTCGTCAACGGTCATGCGCCCCTTCCCCACTTCCAACATAGTGCCGACGATGGCCCGTACCATATTACGCAAGAAACGGTCAGCTTTAATGCGAAACACCAGCAAGCCATCCTGTTCGAACCATCGGGCTTCCATGATTTTGCAATTGTTGGTCTTCACCTGGGTATGGACTTTTGAGAAACTTGTAAAATCTTCATACTCAAAAAGTAGATTGGCCGCTTCTTGCATTCTCTTCACATCCAAATCACCGTAAAGGAAATAGGCATCGTGCGTATGAAACGGGTTTTTCGTTCGTGTGATATAATAATGATAGGTACGCGCTACGGCATCGAAACGAGCATGAAGATCGTTCGCAACAGGCATAATGCGGTAGATCACAATATCCTCAGGCAAAAACGCGTTCAACTGGTGAGTAAGTTTCTCAACATCAGGGATTTCCTTGTCAAAATCGAAATGCGCATAATAATTCCTTGCGTGTACACCAGCATCGGTACGTCCACACCCTGTGATCTCCACCTTTTGTCCTAGCTTGAGGCTCAGGCATTGTTCCATCATAGCTTGAATGCTAGGAGCGTTAGGCTGAATCTGGTAGCCGTAGTACCGACTGCCGTTATAAGCCATATGAATAAAATATCGTTGCATCATATTCTATTGAGCCGCAAAAATATGTAATTTTGCGCTCCATTTCGATAAGGTCATGAACATTTTGTACCAACTCAACGACGATGATTGTTTTTTCCCACCGGCCGACCGTGCCAATGAGGACGGTCTACTGGCTTTTGGCGGTGATCTATCGCCACAGCGGCTCATCGTCGCCTATGCCAACGGCATTTTCCCATGGTACAGCGAAGACGAGCCGTTGCTTTGGTGGTCGCTCGACCCGCGTCTTATCATACGCCCAGGTGAGATGAAAGTCAGTAAGTCGTTGAAACGCACCCTCAAGTCGGGAAAGTTCGACAACAAGATCGACACCAATTTCCGTTCTGTCATGTTACATTGTGCCGAAACGCCGCGTAAGGACCAAGATGGCACATGGATTCAAGACGAGATGGTGGAAGCCTATACGCACCTTCATGAACTCGGCATTGCCCATTCGTTTGAGACCTATCTCGATGGCGAGTTGGTAGGCGGACTCTACGGTATCGCCATCGGACAGGTATTCTTCGGTGAGTCGATGTTTCACACCGTCACCGATGCCTCCAAAGTGGCCTTTTACCAGTTGCATCAATTCTTGCAAGAGCATGGATTTAAACTAATTGATTGCCAACAAGAAACAAACCACCTGATGAGTCTAGGCGCCTACACCATACCGAGATCCGAATTTCTGGACGAACTCAAGGTCCTGACGCGTGAAGCCTCATTGGTTGGAAACTGGGGGATGGACGACCTGGAAAAGCTCTATCTCAACATCCACCAGCCCGAGAAACTGAAGTTCAGATCCTACAACATGGACGAAGACGTCGCCCTGTTTGATGAATGACAATAACTTAGGAGAAGCGTCTCCGTTTTCTGCGCTTTTTCTTTTTTTTCGTTACACATTCAGAGAAAAATCGTATCTTTGCACCCAATTCGGAGCAATGAAATAGCTTGCTCTTATTGTTTCACCAAAATGGTTTTTATGGATTCACAAGGAATCAACGTCAGTGTAAATTCAGAAATTGGAAAGCTCCAACACGTTCTGATACATACCCCCGGCCTTGAGCTGGAAAAAGTTACCCCCGAAAACGCACACAGTTTCCTATTCAGCGACATCTTGAACATGCAAGTTGCCCAAAAAGAATATGGCTATTTCAAGAAGGTGCTTCAAAAAGTCACGCAAGTCCATGAGATTAGCGATTTACTGACCGACATCTTGAAGTCGGACAATGTCAAGTCTGGACTTGTCGACCGCATTTGCAAGGCGGAAAACAGAGGATTTATAGCCTCTTACTTGAAAGCGCTTACTGCCGAAGAGCTATCGCGTCAACTCATTGAAGGTGTTCAGCTTGACGACATCACATACATCAACAAAGAGCGTTTCGCTTTGGCACCTTTGCCCAACCTCTTTTTCATGCGCGACGCTTCGTTCACGATGTTCGACAATATCATGATCAGCAACATGGCCACCACGGTGCGTGCCCGCGAATGCATCATCCTTAACAGCATTTATAACCTTCACCCACTTTTCGACACAAAGGTCATCAACCCAGTGCTGAATTACGACACACATGGTTTGGGAACCGTTGAAGGCGGCGATGTGCAAATCATCCGCGACGACGTGGTGATTTGCGGACTTGGCTCGCGCACCAATATGCACGGCGTAGAAGCCTTGGTGGAACATCTCAAGACCAAACCTGGTGTCAAGCACCTGATATTCCAAGAGTTGCCTTTAACACCTGAATCCTTTATTCATCTTGACATGGTGTTCACCATGCTTGATGTGGATAAGTGCATGGTATACGAGCCCGTTATCATGAACAGTGCCTTTAAGACCTTCCACATCACTATTGATGGACAAAAGGCCGTCGGCAACGAAGTGCCCGACCTGCTTGCAGGCTTGAAGGAATTGGGCATCGACCTGGAACCCGTTTATTGTGGAGGTGGCAATATCGACTATGGTCCACGTGAACAATGGCACAGTGGATGCAATTTCTTCTGTATCGAGCCCGGTAAGTTCATTGGATACGGACGCAACCAGCACACCTTGCAAGCCCTAAACAAAGCGGGCTTTAATGTAATTACGGCAGCCGATGTGGTCAACAACAAGGTCAACCTAAACAACATCAAGAAGTGCATCATCGCCTTCGAGGGCAACGAACTCTCGCGTGGCGGCGGCGGCGCCCGCTGCATGACCATGCCAGTGCAGCGAATGGCTGTCGATTGGTAAAGACAAAAAAGGCGCTCAGTTGAGCGCCTTTTTTTATTCTATAGTCACCTCATCCACCATAATCCAGGCCTTCTGGCCAGCATAGGGATGCCATTCAGGCAACGTGCCATAATTTTCGACTTTCACGCGGACGAACTTGGCTTGTTTCTCGTTGACGCGGGCGCGAGCCTCTACCCTACCGAAACCGTGCATCTTGTCGGGACGGTCGAAAACGGGTAACTCGGCGAGCTGCCAGTCGGTGAACTCTTTGCCGTCTTTCGAGAAACTGACCCACACGGATTTTGGCCACACGACCCAGTCGTTAGGCTCATGGCAAATGCCGACCTTCACCATGCTGATGTCGGTCGGGACGGCCAACTCGATGGTGGCCTCCATATCGACACCTTCAAAGCCGAGCCAGTCATTCTGATAATCGCCAGGAGCACCTTTCTTGCCGTCCATCAAGGCGATGTCGGCCTCCTTGCCATAACGCTCCGCTGGTGGGTTGACAAAAGTCGTGTTTTTGATGTTCAAGCGGTTGAACTGACGCAAAGTGACAAATGAAGGTATACCACCTTTCTTAAAGGCTTTTGCCTTGATGGTAGTCGTCTTGAGAATGATGAACGACTTGCTGTAGACAGGCGACTTCATTGTAGGCTCGCTGCCATCGGTAGTATAATGGATTTCTGCATCAGGGTCAGCGCAATTCATCGAGATGGTCAGCGGACGGTTAAACATGCGGAAGTCCTCCTTCCCGGCCATCAATGCCTTGATTTCGGGCATCGGAACCATCAAAGCGGTAGCATCCGGCACCTGGAAACGGCTTAAAACGAAAGGATTTTCATTCTTTCTATCGAATGCCCTAAACAGAACTGAATATTCATACACCTGATTCTTAAGTACATACTTCTCATCCACGCCCGGACCACATGTGGCCGTGCCGATGGGAGCCACCTTATAGTCGATGTTTACCGTGAGGAAATCCTTGGGTTCCAACTGGTTGATGCGTCGAGCGGAAGTAAGGTTGTCATCATCGTAATTGTAAATGCTGAAATTGAACGGTTCGCGCATCGTGACAAACAATTCGACGTCGCTTTTGTCACTTTTCAAAGTCATCCATCGGGTGTCGCTGCGATTTCCATTATCCTGTGGCACAACGTGTTGCTCAAACAATTCCAAGGCATTGACCTCATAAAGTCCCATTTTTCCCGAAGCGTTACGGTCGGGATAATTCTCAAAGTCCTTGCCAAAATAACCCAAGTATCTGTAATCCAACGACACATGGAACTGCATCCCGATTTTCGGGAACGAAGTCACCGTTTCCATCGGCTCAACACGGTTGGTAATGCTTACATTGCCTTCTCCGTCAATGAGATATACTTTATTGACAACGATTTGCAACTGGCCCAAACCGTCATAATACTCAATAACGGAATTTATCGAAACCAATGTGTCACCTAAACGCTCGAAATGCAAACCTGCATTTTTCGCTGTTAAATGCTGCAAATCCGCTTTCTTCCAGCGAGGCAAGGCCCAACTGTCGACCTCGTCGTTCAAGGTAGGTGCACGCCAGAAGTTGTCTTTGAGAGCACCTTTCAGAAGTTCCGTGCCCTTGTAGAGATAAGACACGATTTGACCAGAAACCTTGTCGAAAGCAACCGAGAAATCGTCGTTGAAAACAGTGAGGTTGGTGGTACTGAACTGAACGGCCTTTTCAGTAGCCAACGGTTCCAACGGTGCCGATGGCCAATCCAACTTGAACTCATCGTAAGCCACCTCGGCGCCAGCAGGCATAAAAGGCTGGCTCTCTTTGAGTTTCACTGAAAAACGTACAAAAAACTCCTCGCCAGGATGGCCATAAATACGCAAGCGCTCAATGTTAATCCTTTGTGATTCGTAAGGCTTGAGGTTGAGGTCAAGTTTCTCTTTCAACAGCTCTCTTTCTGCTGAGAAGATGGTGTAATCGCAATTGTATTCAGAAGCATTCTTGAAGGCATTCCAATTTTTCACCTCAAATTCTCCTGCCTTTAAGTCGATGGCTTTGAACTTGATGGGCTGATACACCTTTTTCACCTCGGCGGCATGATGATGCGGTCTTCTGTCTGAACTTACAACGCCGTTAGCGCAGAAAGCGTCGTCGTCACCCACGCCGTAGGCATGGCCGAAATCGCCACCCACGGCGTACCAGTCCACATCCTTTTCGTCATCGTGGACGATGAAACTCTGGTCCACCCAGTCCCAGATGCAGCCGCCTTGCAGCTGCTCGTTGGCCTCAATCACATTCCAATAATCTTTCAGACCGCCCATACTGTTGCCCATCGCATGGCAGTATTCCACCATGATGAAAGGTCTGCCTTCCTTGTCAAGGCCTTCATCCACAAACTTTTGCAGATATTCCTTGCTGGCATACATCAAGCCAATGACATCGGTATTGCGGTCAAAAATGGCTCTTTCGTAGGTCACAGGGCGGGTTTTGTCGCGGCTCTTCATCCAATCGTAGGTGTACTCGAAGTTGACACCGTTGCCGCACTCGTTGCCCATCGACCACATGATGACCGAAGGATGGTTCTTGTCGCGTTCGAGCATGTTGCGGTTGCGCGACCAAACCATATCGCGATATTGCGGGTCTTTGGCGAGGCTCTTTTCGCCGTAGCCTTGGGCATGGGATTCGCAATTGGCTTCATCCCAAACGTAAAGGCCGTAACGGTCGCAGAGTTCGTACCAATACGGGTCGTCGGGATAATGGCAAGTACGCACTGTGTTGATGCCCAATTGTTTCATATGGGCAATATCCTCTTCCATCGACTCACGACTGATGACGTGGCCCGTGTAAGGGTCGTGCTCGTGGCGGTTCACACCTTTTATTAATACGTACTGCCCGTTGATGAGCAACTTGCCATCCTTGATTTCGGAGGTTCGGAAACCGAAAGGCGAAGTAAGCCTTTCTATGGTTTTGGCCTTTTTGTCCATCAGCGATATCCTCAATTGGTACAAGTCTGGGTGTTCAGCCGACCATGGCTTCACCTTCCCTATTTCCTTGCTGTCAACCGACAATTCTGCATCAGCGTAATAATAGCCATCTTCCGCTTGAACAAAGGTCAATTCATTGAGCGCCTTTGTGAGCGAGAAAAGGATATGTTCTGGGAAGCCTTCTACTTCTTCTCCCTCGTAGGCGCCAACGATCAAAGTACTGTTTTTCGGTATCTTATTGGTATTGCTTTGCAGCTTAACCTTGATGGAGAAAGTGCCGTTTTGGTAGTTCTTGTCCAATCCGGCATGGATTTCATAGTCGTAAACGTTCAGCGTAGGTTTGGAATAGAGCACCACATCACGCTCGATACCGCTGATGCGCCAGAAATCCTGGCACTCGAAATAGGAGCCATTGGAGAAACGGTAGACCTTCATTGCCAACTTGTTCTTCCCCACTTTGACGTATGGCGTAAGGTCAAACTCGGCGTTTGTCTTGGCATCTTCCGTGAAGCCCACAAACTGGCCGTTTATCCAAACGTAATATGCTGACTTCACTGCACCAAAGTTGATGAAGGTCAGGCGGTCTTTCCATGTCTCGGGAATCTCGAACTCCGTCAGATAGCAACCCACGGGATTGTCAACTGTCGGGGCAAATGGCGGCTCATTGGGACGGAACTCGTTGTCCACATTGACATAGATGGGCGTGCCGTAACCGTTCAGTTCCCAGTTGGCAGGCACCTTGATGGTTTTCCAACTCGAGGCATTGTACCCTTCCTTATAGAAGTCGACAGGCGCCTTCGAGGGCGAGTCGACCCAATGGAACTTCCAGTCGCCGTTGAGACATTGCGACCATTGCTCGCCTGCAGGGACGACATTCGTCCGAGGATACAGACGATTGATTTCGTAAACGTTGACATCGTTCCAAGCGTTCAGCTCGGCTTCGGTTTGGGCGTTTAGGTTCGCCATGATGAGGCACAGGGCCAGTAGGATTAGTGTTCTTTTCATAGGTTGTTTGTTTGCCCCTACACTGCGCTTTGCTTGTGTAGGGTTAATGAAGTATCGTGCCTTCAGCACGAGGTAGTACGTATTTAATTAGCGTTCATCATCTTTTCCCTGTCGGCATCGGGTATCCGTTCCGCCTTGTTTGCATCACGGTCGAAATAGACCACCACGGCGTGGCACAACGTCTTGATTTCGTTTGTCTTGACATCACGCAGGCATTGCTCCATCTTGAAGCTGGAGTTGCCTAACTCGGTGACACGACTCTCACAAACGATGTCGTCATGGAAATGCACGGGATGACGGAAATCGAGGTCGACGTGGACAAGCACATATTTGAAGGTCAACCAGTCGATTTGGGTTTGGAAAACATGTTCGAAGTAACGGCTTCGGCCCATGTCGAAAAAGTTGCATTGCGCCCCGTTGTTGACGTGGTTATACGGGTCGAGGTCGCTCATGCGGATTTGGATGGGACAGGAAAACATATCAGTTTGCAGTTAGGAGTTAGGAGTTGGGAGTTGTAAGTGTACAACTTATTTCATTTCAAAATGCGGTATCGGCTGCAGTTTGAAGAGGTTAGTGATGTGTTTGTGGTCGATGAGGGCTTTGGTCTTGGGGTCGTTGCAAACGCCAGTGCGGATATATTGGTCCAAAACGGCGTAGGTGAATCCAAGATTGTCCTCGTCGCTCTTGTTGGTCAGGCCATCGGATGGAGTCTTTTCCACCAACTCGATGGGCAGTCCCAACTCCTTCCCTATCGCCTTGACTTCCTGCACGGTGAGTCCGCCTAATGGGGCGAAATCGCCGGCGGCATCGCCATAGCGGGTCGAATAGCCCACCCAATCCTCAGAAAGGTTGCAAGTGTTGGCCACACGACCATTGAGCGACTGTGACACGGCATACAAGGTCGACATGCGCAGACGCGGCGGCAGGTTGATGGTGGTTTGGCGACTGACTTCAGCATCCAGTGTGCCCAGCTGCTCCTTAACGGCTGCAATCAAAGTATTGTAGGTATCACCGATGTTGACACAGCAATGTCGGATGCCGAGGTGGTTGATAAGTTTCATGCTGTCATCGATGTCGGGTTGAACGCCATTGGGCATGGTCACGCCGATAACGCGGTCCACGCCGAGGGCTTCGGCACAAAGGCCAGCCACAACGCTGCTGTCTTTGCCGCCTGAAATGCCGATGACGGCATTGCAGCCTTTTCCGTTCACTTCAAACCAGTCGCGGATCCATTGGACGACTTGGTCTTTCACTTGTTTTGCGTTGAATTCCATTATATTCAAGATTTAAAATTGACTACGTCGAATGCTTTGCATTTCAAGATTTAAGATTTAAAATTCAAGATTCTACATAAAGCTGCTGCCGCCGATGAATTGTCGCAGCATGGAGGTGGCCGGAATCTCCTTGTCGGAAACGGGCGTGAAATAATGCAGGAATCGTAACAGACGGTGGGCTTCGGTATATTCAGGACTATTATGTGGTACCGTAGCCAAGATGCCCTCCGCATGGTTGCGCATCACAGCAAACTCCAAAAGGTAAGCCGAGTTGAACATCACATCGGCATTCTCTTGATAGGGATTAATCCATTTCTCCTCTGCCTCACAAACGCTGCGCCATTGACTGATGGTTTGCTGTGCCGTGAACGCTCCCTTGTTGTAATCACGCACGATACGGCGCAACAGCCGATTGTCGTCGGTCGGAATGATGTTGTGGTCGTCCAAGGCCGTACTGGTCAGCGTTGAGATGAAAATGCGGAACTTGGTCGACTCGGGGATTTGCTCCGTCAGCATCGGGTTGAGGGCATGGATGCCTTCAAGCAACAAGACAGAGCCTTCCTTCAATTGCAGCCGCTTGCCTTTGTATTCTCGGATGCCTGTAACGAAGTTGTATTCAGGCACTTCGATTTCCTCACCATTGAGCAAGGCAATCAAGTCACGCTCTAAAGCGGCATGGTCGACCGTGTCGAAATTGTCAAAGTCGTAGGTGCCGTCAGGAAGCCTTGGCGTATCTTCCCTATTGACGAAATAGTCGTCGGTCGAGAACGAAATAGGTTTCAGTCCGCAGGCCTTGAGCTGAATGCTGACGCGGCTACAGAAAGTGGTCTTGCCACTGCTGCTGGGACCTGTGATGAGCACCAAGCGAACAGGGCTCTCGCTATGATAGCGTCGGTCGATTTCCTCA
>Ga0247608_10002708_pt1 | contig 21611 bp, 23 predicted proteins | sample 176DNAGHGlowgp2_FD_193490 | JGI IMG/M metagenome (GOLD analysis project Ga0247608, IMG submission 193490) | Sheep rumen microbial communities from Palmerston North, Manawatu-Wanganui, New Zealand - 1766 DNA GHGlow gp2 | ecosystem: Host-associated > Mammals > Digestive system > Stomach > Rumen ...
ATTGATAATTCTTATGAAGCTTTTACTAAGAACGGAACTATCAATGCATATACTAGGAACGAAGTTATGAATATGGATAATAAAGTGTTACAAGAATTTAACCGTAAAACAACCATTAAAACACCCTAATTGTAATACTTAAATTTTTCATTTTAATGATGGAGTATTAATATATTTAAAATGGCAAACAAATCTAATTTGACATTTATTGATTTCATTACTGAAATCGCTAAAGAATGTCTTTCAAATACAGGAACTGAAGCATCACCATACGATGTTGAATTTGCTAATCATTATCAGTCTCTTTATGATTTTGAAACTAATAATAAAGCAAGAAATAAAGTTCCAGAGATTACAAAGGTAATCCAAAACAACAAAAAGAAATCTGTTGTTGCAGAATTCAAAGAATCATCAACATTAGATGTTGATAAAATCAAATCTTATTGCGATGATCATAATCTTGAATGTGATATTCAGGATGGACACTTAAAATCTGTTACAATTAATAAAAACTCTAAAGGAGTTATGGAGGAAAGAAAATGGGAGAAATAAATTCTGCCGAAATGGAAAAATTTGCTAATGAAATCGATAATAAATTGGAAAACTCTCCTGAAAGCGTAATTAAAGAATCATTCAGTGGTGATTTCCAGGAAATGAATATTTCTGATATTGGTTTCGGGGCAAAGGATTACAAATCTTCAAACCCAAATATTTTGAAAAATGATGCGGTTGTTAATGAAATTAAAAAGATTTCAGCTGCTGCAGAAACAGCCATAGCTCACACAATTGGTCCTTATGCTGATAACACATTGGTTCAAACATATTATACTCGGGAAGTTCCAGTTTATAATACTAGGGATGGTTATACAATTCTTCAGAATATGAAGTTTACACAGCCTATTCCTAATGCTATTTTCAAAATCATTCGTCAGACTTCTGAATATATGAATGAAAAGATTGGTGATTCTACATCATCTGGTATTCCTATTCAGAATGCTCTTTATACTAAACTTGTAGAAATTTTCAAAACTTCTAACGAAGGTGGATGGAAATTCTCTCCAGTTGGTATTCGAAACATTTGTAAGATTTGTGGCGATGTTATCATTAGTCACATTCGTGATAATCCAATTTATCAGAAATCTTTCAAAAAAGTAAATTCATCAGATGAACTTACTAAAGAAGAAAAGGAAGAAATCATTAAGTGGCTTTCTAAAATTGCAACTATTTCAGCAAACAATGATTATTTAACTGGTGAAAGAATTGCAAGACTTTATGAAAATAAACTTGATGGTCGTGGTGATGTAATTGTTCTCCGTTCAAATACTGAAGAAGAATATGTAAAAGAAAGTGATGCTTATGTACTTTCAATGGGATTGCTTGATCTTGAAGCTATGGCTAATACACCTGATAAGACTTCATGGGAAGCTGATAAACCATTGATTGCCATGTTTGATGGTAATCTTTATGCTACAGACCTTCCAGTATTTAAACAGATTGTACAAACAGTTGCATTTGATATGCATAGACCATTGTTTGTAATTGCGCCACAGTATGATAAAGATATCGCTGATTATCTTCGCAAATGTATTTCTGGTACTTATTACAATTCTCTTGGTCAAGAACTTAACGATCCTAATTCTGATCCAGATTCTCGTCCAGCTAGAGTTGATATCGCTTGTATCGTTCTTCGTAACAAAGAAATTGCTGATGCTGCAGAATTCGATGATCTAAGAATGATGGTACGTGCTAATCCATTCCAGACAATGTATACTAAACTTTCTCCATTTGCAGAAGATCGTGAAACACGTTGTAAACAGATTGAAGGAATGTTTGGTACATGTGAACATATTTCTGCTGGTTATGCTGATGTTAACTTCATTGGTACAAATCCTGTTAAAGAAGAATTTGACAAGAAGATTGCTATGCTTAATGATAAGCTTGTAGCTCTTAAGAAAGCAACAAATCATTTTAATGATTGGACAGTTGCAGATCTTAATATGCGTATTGAAAAGCTTCAGTCTCGTACAACTTACTACTATTGTGGTGGACGTACAGACAATGCTAAGTATGCACGAAAGCTTATTATTGATGATGCTGTTCAGGCAGTTTCATCCGCTATCAAGAATGGTGGAGTTTCAATCGGAAGTAATATCAGTGTTTGTCACTATATCGAACATAACATCAATAATCTTGTTGATGAAATTATGCAGAAGATTACAGACGCTAAACTCAATATTACTGCTGCTGAAAATTATAGCAATGTTCGTCAGATTGTAAAGTTGATTCTTGAATCTATTGAATTCTCATTTGGTAATGGTTATCGCTATGCATTGTTTAATATGTATCGTGATTCTAAGAAAACTATGGCTAAATGGAGAGAATGTATTGAAAAAGAAACACCATCTGTTTACAATATCATGACAAACATGATTGAACAGTTTGATGGAAATGATCCTGACAATTGTACAACATTGATTGTTCCAAAAGAAACAGACGCATGTCTTATTAAAATCATTCTTGAAACTGTAGGCGATTTGTTGACTGTAGGTAATATGATTACATTACTTTCACCAAATATGGACCTTGAAGCCCTTCAGTTGAAACAGCTTGAAACTGGTGCAGCTTACATGGCTCAGAATTCAATGATTTCAATGTAAAACTTTGTAAAGTAGTATCACTTTCTTATATATTTTATATAGGAAGGAGGTTAACTATGAAAGGGATTAACGTTAACCCCCGAAGAGATTATGTTAATGCTAGATACGGACAGTTTTCTAGTACTAAATCATCATTTGGGGCGGGAGGATCAAGATCTTCTAAAACTTCTAGTATTAGAAGATCTAATAATTCTCCTGAAATAAGACATGAACGTGAAAATGATTTCATGTCAAAACTTAAAAGGGATTCCACACCAGGGAATGTTTACATTCCATCAAATGGTGTGAAATCTATAAACATCAACAATTATTTAGAAAATTTGTTGATGTAAATTATATTTAAGAACGAGTTTATTTAAACTCGTTCTTTTTTTCGAGGTCGAATTTATGAGAAATAATAAAATAGTTTCTCAAGATCAAGTAATTAGAGAATTATATCATTCTCTTGAAAATCTTAAAAAAGATGCTTATAAAACTATTGAAAGAATTTGGAAAAAGGTTGGTTATAAACCAGATCCTTATAGTTCAATAGACTTAATTGATGTCTTTGTAATGTTGATGTTTGGTGAATCCAAATATGATGAAAATATTACAAAGAAAATAGATTTTAATAAAAACAAAAATCTTATCAAGAACAGCATCCTTTCAATGGGATTTGAAAATTCTATAATTATTCTTAGAGAAACTTCACATTTTGTAGAAGATTTCCTATCGAAATTTGCTGATAAATTTAGAACTCTCAACGGTAGTGATTTTAATGATCCTGATTCATATCTTACAGAAGATGAAGTAAAACGTTTGGATGAATTTATTTTCGATCAATCTTGGATGGCAACTCATTGTATTTCAAATATTAATTCAATGAGTGCAATGTATAGAAATATTTCATCAAGACCTTTATCTAAAGTAAAACGTGATTCGTTAAAAAGATATTTCTTTAATCATGTTTATGATCTTAAAAATAATGTTAAAATTTTCGATAAAGATAATATGTTCTTTGGCGAAACTAATTTAATTATGACTTTTTTTGATTATATCTGCGATTATATTTTTGGTGATTTTATTACTACTTATAATGTTTTGGACACACTTTTTAAATCATTTATTCAGTAAAATTAAAAGTGGACATTTTAGTCCACTTTTTCTTTATATATTATTATAATGTAAAGGATTCATATGAATTCTTAATATTATAATTCTATTAAGGAGAAATATTATGATTTTCAATACTACTGAAGATGGTAAAGGATTTAAATGTGATTTATCTGAAGCTGAATTAAATCTTGCTGAAAAGAATCCAGAAAGTTTTAAGAACTATTTGGAATATCAGACAAAACTCAGAGAAGATTTCTTAGCTGATATTAGAGAACAGAAAATTCGTGAACTCGAATTGACAAAGCAGCAAAATGAATTAAAATATGCTGATCTTAAAGATCAACGTGAAAAAGATCTGGAAAATGCTAAAGATCAGCGTGAGAAAAATTTGGAAAATGCTAAAGATCAGCGTGATCACGACTATAGGTGTCGTGAATTAGATGCTCATGAATCAAAAGAATATAGAGATTTTGATGAAAAGCGTCGAAAAGATGCATGGTCCGTTATATGCGGCGTTGGTGCAGCCGCGATTAACAATTTCTGTTCAAATTATCAGGTAGATCAACAATTTGGTACTGATTTTGTAAATCAAACATCAGATGAATTTTCAGGAGAATTATTGAAAGACTAAATCATTCTAAATGATTTGAAGAAGACTTATTACGATAAGTCTTCTTTTTTTCGATGAAGGACAAAATAATATACTAGAATAAGGGGAATGTTCCTATGAATAATAAATATTTTGGATTTAACGATGATGATTTGATTTTCTTATTCGGTAAAAATAAAAATAAAGCTATGAAAAGTTTAGAGGCTTTATCTAAATTACATCCTGAATATACTGATTACGACGCTATTGACCATTTGTCAAAAGGCCATGGCAGAGAAGCTTATGTAAAACTTTCAAATCATCGTATCAAATCAGTTGAATATATAACTACTTTCAAGATTTTAAATAATAAGAAAGCGTTTGATCTTTCTACAGTTGATGGTAAAGCTAGACATATTGATAGAAATAAAAATCAATATGGAAAAGCTCCTAAAGATTTGAAAACAATGTATGAATTTGTTAAACGTGGATACTTTATTAATGAAGGTTATAGTCCATGCCACAATTTAAAAGAAGATACAGAAGCAGCTCGTAAAGCTTCTGTAAGTAGAATGCTTTATTTATTTAGTCATAAACTTATGCATGATAAAAAAGAAGCTGGATTAGGAAATATTTCATTCCGTGGAACTCCAGGTTCTTCGTTCGAAGGTTGTCAATTTATCTATAATGAAAATACTGGAAAACTTGTTACTGATTGTATAAATCGTGGTACATGGGATTATGGTAAATATGGAACACCTTCACATTATGTATTTGATGTAACTCCTTGGTTATCTATTGGTAATGGTTCTAATAATGAAACTCCAGAAATGTTTATCATGAGTCATAAAGATGAACAAATGTATCTTAAAACTACATATGGTAAAATTAAGGAATGTATTGCTAATGATTTGGGAACAGCTACAGCTAAAGCTATTAAACAAGGTATGTCTTCAGAAGGAATAGCTATAAATCCTGAATTTATTTTAAAAGAACGTAAACAAGCATATCTTAAATCTGTAGAAGAAGTTTGTTCTAACTTTGTTGAAAGATGTGATGAAATGCCTTTAAGTTTCTTAGATTTGGATTGGAATAATTATATTTCATTCTGTACATCTGTTGATGATAAATCTCTCGTTGCTGGATTAGAAATGTTTGTAAATAGCATGGATAGTGATCCAGCATGTCTTAAAGAGCTTATTACAGATTCAAATAAAGCTAAATATAAAGAATTCTTATTAAAATCATCATTTATTTGTTTAAAGGATGGAACTTTAAAAGCCGGAGCAGTTGTTAAAAACGATATGCCTATAACTCTTAAAGTAAATCTTAATAAAGGATTTGTTGAGAGATTACAAAATTGTGCAAATCAAGATGCTGCTATTAAAGAATTCCATAAAATTCGTGATGAACTTATAATTCCTACTATTTCTGAAAGACTTGGTAAAATAAGCTTCAAATGTAGAGTATTAGATGATATAGTTGATACAAAAAATAGTTTTGAATCGTTTGTATTAACTGTAAGTCAGTTAAGAACAATTTCTAAAGAAGAAGAAATTCTTGTTACAAATGCTCAAAATAGAATTAAACCTGAAGAAGAATTCGCTAAAGAAGAATTAAATACTTATTATGAACCTGAATATTCTACAGAAGGTATTATAGGTAAGACTGCAATAATTGTAGGAATTTCTACTTTAGTTCTTGGAGTAATTGGTGTTATAGCTTTCCTATTCGATAAATTCATTTGGAGTAAGAATAAAAAAATTATTCAAACTATTTCAGATAATATTAACATTATCGAAGAGCCTATTTTAGCAGATTATACTAAATATACAGCTCTTTATAATAAAGCTATGAAAGAAGGCTCATTTATTAATGGCTTATACAATATTGATAACTATGGTAAATATCAATTTACAACTGATCATAGTGACTTTTCAAAAGATTCTTTCTTAAGAGTTGATGAAACAACTTTTGCTCAAGATATTGTAAATAAATTGTACTATGCTTTCAAAGAAATGAAGAATAAGAATCCTAAAGAAATAAAAGCTATTTTTGATAATATTCAGTACACTTATGTTCTTGCTGAAGGTAAACCATTATTGGAATTAATTAATGAATTAAATAGAAATTCTAATAGAGTTTATGATCCTATTACTGGTAAATATAGAGATGATGTTGACGAACGTACAAAAGATTCTTTATTAATTGAAATGGGAGCTATAAAATCTAGTTATAAATCTATTAAGAAATTAATAATTTCTGAATGTGGAAAAATGGCGAGAAAGGGTTTTGACATAAGACCTGCTTTCTTTGTTAATGGACAATCATTCTTTAACGATGATATTTTTTCATCTGACAAACCTTATGAACTTGAAGATGTTAAGGTAGCTTTCTATTTATGTATGCATACTAGTATCACATATGGAAGCTTCATGAAACTTAAAGAAATTGTCGAAACAGAATTAGCTAAAGATTCTAAAAAATAATTTTATTGGATAGGGAGACAATCCCTATCCAAATTTTATTTATATATTTTTAAACTGCTAAGTACAAACATTATATATCGCAAAGGAGTTTTAATATGTTATCTTTTAAAGTAAATGAATTGGTTACTAGTTTATGCAAGAAGGAATTAGTTATTAAACTAAAAGAAATTTTTGATTATTTTACAAACAAGCGAGATTATGATATCTTCTGTGAAATAATTGAGAATTATATCCTGGATGATTATTCCAGAGCAACAAATGAAACTGTAAAGATAATATGTGAGGATGATGAAGAAGTAGAAATTACATTATTCCAATTCCTTATAAACTTATATTTTCTTGAATTCAATTTCATGTATAAAATCCCAATTACAAGAGATTGGATGCAGGATATTGATGTTAACTTCTTAAAAGATTATCATAACAATCTTGAAAAGATTTGTCAGGAAAAGATCTATCCAATTATTGAAAAGAAGAAGATTAATTCTGAAGAATGTTTCTCATTCATTCTTTCTCATATAACTGAGAGAATGGAACAGTTGTCTGAATTATTAGCAACCATTTCTTCCCCAACAATTTCAATTATCGATCTTATCGATTTCTGTGGAAGAAATAAAGAATTTGATAATCTTCTTAATACTACACTTGATGATACTAAATCATCGGCACAGCTCGAAGCTCAGTTAAAAGAAGATGGACAGAAATTGTTTGATATCATTCTTAAAGATGAAAACTCATGTTTGTTCCCATTTGTACAATCAAATTGTTTGTCAGTATTACAGCTTACTCAGATGTTCATTGCTGTAGGTCCACGTATGTCTATTAACAACATCGTTCTTCCTCATATTATGAAACGTTCATATTTGAATGGATTGCAGAATGTTGGTGATCAGATTGCTGAATCAGAACTTGCTGCGAAAGCTCTTATTTATAAGAAAAAGTTCGTAGGTGTTTCTGGTTACATGTCACGTGAAACAAACTTAGCAGGTCTTAATAATCGTATTGATTATAAGATGAATGATTGTGGAACCAAACACTATATCAATTATGAAGTTAAAACTCCAAAACATCTCGAATTAATAATTTCTAAGAATATCATTATGAATAATGGTAAACTTAAGAAAGTTACAAAGAACGATACTGATTTAATCGGAACAACTGTAAAACTTAGAAGTATTTGTACTTGTGCACATCCAGTTAAAGGACTTGTATGTAAAGCTTGTTACGGTAATCCACCAGACTTTAAATCTTCTTATAGAATTGGCGGTGCAACATCTACAGAAGTTGAAAACAAATTGTCAAATGCTGTAATGGCTGTAAAACATGCTGCTGGTACAAAAACTAAAGAATTTGATGATGAAGTTTTACTTTCTATATTCACAAATGATGAAAATAGATTGGTATTGAAACGTCTCGAAGATCCAGAAAATACTTCTATTATATTCGATAAAGAGTATATCGAAGATATTATTGATCGTGTTAGAAATGATGAATACGATGACTATGACGATTATGATGACGAAGAAGATGACGATGATGAAGAAGGATCTACACGTGTAGTTTCTAAAATGCTTGTTGATCTTAAAATCGTTACAAAGAAAATCGATGCTAATGGCGATCCTTATGAAGATGAATATGTTGTAAAACTTGATGGTTCATTCTTAACATTGTCTGAAGATATGCTTTCTGGAAACAACTTGAAAGCTATAGATATTCCTATTGATTCAGATGTAGCAGAATTGAAACTTTCAAATATTAAACCTGGAACACCAGTATTTAATATTAAATATATTACAGCTGAAACATCAAGATATCTTAAGGAACTTAAGAATATTATTGAACGTTCTAAACCTAATTGGTATTACAATGATCTTGATACACCATTGAATGAATTTGCTGATCTTGTAATTGAAGCAGGATTGAAGAATGAAGAGATGGTATTCTTGGAACCAATTATTTATGCTTTAACAAGAGATCAGAACAATATTCTTAAACATCCTGATTTTAGTAAAGATAATCCTGAGTTTATGGTTATCAATCTTAAAACAGCTATATTCAAAGGTGATTTATTAAGTGCATTAGTATATCAGGAAGTTTCAAAAACTTGTAAAGATATTGATTCATTTGAACGTGAAGGCATTGGTGATGGTATCCATGATTCATCATTCAAAACCACAGTTCATCATGATTTCAGTTATATGAAAAAAGCTTTAAAGAAAGCTAAGATTATTTAATCTATTAGCTCACCAGGAATATTCCTGGTGAGTTATTTTTTTATTTTACTTATATATTATAATTATGGAGGTAAGTGTAAAATGGCTACGAATATTTTAACAGCATATCTTAATGAAGGATTTGATGATGGTTTTGTTACAGATTTAATTGATTATGTTAAAAACAAACCTGGAACAAAAGTAATTTCGCGAAACTCTGTGGAACAGGATGGTATTACGTATGAAACAATTAAAATTGAGCGTAATAATCATCTTTCCATATATGGTGGAACATCTTGCAGGTTAGATCCTCCGGAATCAACTGTTACTGTAAATGAATACGGTGACTGGTTATGTGACATGGTTGATAATATCATGTAACTTAAAGGAAGAGGGATTTTTCCCTCTTCTTTTTTTGTAAACAAATTGTTTTTTTTTGTATATTATATTTATAAGAAAAAGTTAGGAGGAGATTATGATTAATATCAAAAAATGGTACTTTTTCAAAATGATCTCTGAAGGAGATTTCTTTAAAGAAGGGCCTTCAGAAATTGACATTAACTACGGTGAAGATGCTCAGAAACTTAGAGCATTAGTAGCCGAGTTTAATTCAACTCAAAACGATTGGTTTCTCAAGCTTTATATTGAAGAAACCAATCTCTCTAAATGGTGGTTTAAATTCAAGCCACTTAACAGGGAGTCTTTCATCTTCTTCAGGAGGAAGAAGATCGAAAAGCTCAAGGACCTCTACAAGAATTCTACATATGCTTGTAGAGCAGCTCACACTCTTTATAGTTTCGAAAATGAAATTGTAGAAAGTGTGAAGGATCTGGAGACTCTTGCTAGATGCACTACAGCTCCAGTTATCGTAGACGGTGATCCGTTGACCACTAATACAAATCTTTGTAAATGGTGCGAAAATGTGTCACCAACTTTCTTGAAACTCTCAGTTCCAAGGAAGTTGTCAGTCCTGAGTATTCTTTATGGAAGATACTTGGGAGAAGATCCTCTCGAATTTGAAGAGAAGGATACAATTGAAGATTTCATAAAAGGAGGAAACAATGAAAAATAATGAATCTTCTGTTAAGCTTCTGTTAGTTGCTGCTGTAAGTTTATTTATTGCAGTAGTAACTTTCGGAATTGTGGAGATTAAACAAATCTCTACAATTCGTAAAAATGAAACTGCCTCTGCCTGTGGTGGAGATGGAATCTGGTTAACCGATTCTGCCACAGGAAAATCGACATATGTTAATATGACAACATATGTCGAAGAAAAGGTAGCTGTAAATGAAACAGCTACAACTTCTTATGGAGTTAATTACTCTAAAGAAGGTCAGATGTCTCTTCTTGACACAGACTGTGATGTTAAAGAGGCATTTGAAATTCTTGACTGTGTTAGAATGCATGTCAAGATTAAGATTGGTGATATTACATATTACCAAGCCTATGCCAAAGGCACAGACGGTTATACATATCTTGTAGAAACCGATAAAAATGGCAACATCTTAAGAGATAGCAAGGGAAATGCTACAATACTCAAGAGATGTGACTTCGCTAATCTGTATTTAGGCGAAGAATAAAAACTGGGTGGGAGAAATGGAATGGAAGTCATTTCTCCTTTTTTTTAATTTGTTAAATTAACTAGTAAATAATTATATATTATATTTATAATAATTAAGGTAAAATGATAGTCCATGGAGGTAAAGTTATGGCTATGAAGATTAAGAAGAGCGACGTGGTTAAGGTTGTCGCTGGAATTGGTGTTGGTGTTGCAGGAACTATTGCAACTGAAAAGCTGGTTATTCCTGCTATCAAGAAGCAGGTAGCTGCTAAAAAGGCTGCTAAAGCTTCAGCAACAGTTGATGTTAGCATCAACAAAAACAACTCTTAATGAGTAATCATTAGAGTTGTTAAAAATTCACGTTGGAAGGAGGGCGAAAGCTCTCCTTCCTTTTTTTTTTTATTTTTTAAAAATTATAGAATTATATAATATATATCTGGAGGTTCGAATTGTGTTCGAGTCAAAAGTTATTGTAAAGAAATTTCATAACCGATATGAATTATCACCTTATGAGAAATGTAAATGGAATAAAGAAACTAGAACTAAATCTGGTACAGCTCCTAATTTAGATGATTCATTTTGTGTATTTGAAAAGGTTATGTTACCTAAAATAGGTTTACGAACTATTAAGAAAGATAAACTTGAATTATATGATAAAGAAAAGAAAACCTTATATCTTCCAATTGGTGTGGGCGACGAATATATTGAAGAGAAATTGTACGAAGCTAATGCTCAGTGGGAAATTCGTGATTTTACATCACAGATAATTAGACCACGTGAAATAGCCTTCAATTTGGACCCAAAATACCAAATAAAGGACAAATATCAGGCTGAAGGCATCGAATTTTTAACCACTAAAAAATTATTTCATTCTAAAATCTTAGCCCTCGCCACAGGTATTGGTAAAACATTTTGTGCCATTTCAGCGGCATATAGACTTAAAGTTCCTATGTTAATCATTTCGGAAACATTAGGTGATCAGTGGTGTGAAAAGATTATCGAATATACAAATAAAGATTGTACAATTGAAAACCATATGATCAAAATGATTAAAGGTACAGATAATCTTCACAAATTGGCTCAAAGAGATTATTCTAAAAATGTAGAAGCATTTTATATAACAACTTCATCATCTTTGGCAAGATACATAGATGTTTATGGAATGGATGGTTTAAATAAACTTTGCGATGAATTAAGTATTGGTATTGTTTGTTTTGATGAATTTCATATGCATTGGGTACAGAATGTAAAAATAAATATGGCTATAAATTGTGAGAATACTTGGTATTTAACAGCAACTCCTACTAGAACTGATAATGGTGAAAGTAGAGTTTTTAGACGTACTATGAATAAGATTCCAATTTATGGTGAAAAAACTCAAACAATTAGAAATGATATCAATTTAAGATTAATTGATTATAATACATATCCAACTGATTATGAAATACAATCTTGTATGACTTATAAAGGTTTGTCAGCTATAAACTATTGGAATTATATTTTTAATAATGATAAACGTCGTTTGTATTTATTAGGTATGATTAAAATGGTTATAGATGAATGTCTTGATAAAGAACCAGATGGAAAGATTTTAATATATTTAGCAAAGAATGAGCATATTAAAACTTTTAAAGAAATGTTGGAAAATCTTTATAAAGATTCTGATATAAGTTTTGGAAATTATACAGGTTTAGTAAATAAAAATAAAAAGCGATATGAAATTCGAAATAACATTATTTTTACTACTATTGGTTCTGGAGGCGTAGGTCTGGATGTTTCAGATCTAGTAGCAACATTATCATTTGTACCTTATAGTTCTATTATAATTTCTAATCAGATGATCGGACGTTTAAGAGAATCTAAAACCAAAGAATTATTTCATTACGATTTCATTGATACTGGTTTTAAAACAATGTATTCTCAAAGAGTTAAACGTATTCATGTATTTAGACAAAAAACAAAATCTGAAGAAGAAATAAAAATAAGTTATCAGGATGTTATTAATTATATTAGAAAATAATTACCTTATATATTCTGATAATGATATGAGGTTGTCAAATGAAAAATAAATTAAACATTGACAGCTTGTATAGACCAATAGCCAACTTTGGTAACATTGGTTTAGAACATCGAGTCAATCTGTTCGAACCTTCTAAGGTTTCAGGTGAAAAGAATGTTCCATATAGAAAAGATTTTGTTTCAACAAAATCTAAAGGTGGTATTATCGGATTTAAATCAGTAGCTTTTCGAAATACTAGAGATTCAATAATCTTAAAAGGTGTTTCATTTAGCAAAGATGATGTTAAACGAATTCCACCATCAGTATATCTAACTTATAGTGATGTTTCTGAAATAAAACGAATATTTGCAACTGCAAGCTCGTGGTTTACTTCAGATATAAAAAATGATTTATTTCAATATGAGGATAATATTCCTTATAGAGTATCAGAAAAATACAATGAGTTATCGGTAGTTATGAATTGTAGTAGTGGATATACAGGAAGTTTCCTATCTATCCAACCGTATGTAATAACAGATCCTTTAAATGACATCGGATATCCTGGCGTAATTTTCAAATGCCAGCAAGGTGTTTTAGGAACATGTAGTCTTACAGAATTCATGTCTCTCGGTTCAATATTGATAAAAAATCTTGAAAACTTATATGAATTATCTATACAATTAATGAATCATTTTATGCTACAAGAGGAGGTATAATGTTTTGGAATACATATCTGAAACCAATGAGATAGTTATTCGAAAGGATGATTATCTTAGACTTGGACCAAATGGTTTCTACAAATACATAGGACAAGTAAAAACAATACATGAGGTACCTAATTCAAACTGTCTTTACAGTATGGATGGACTTTTGTATATAAGAAGAGTCGATCTTGAAAGGTTAAATCGAATGAAAGATATCGAGAAACCTGCAAAAGAAGTAGATGATTCTGATGAATTAGATTTGGAGGTAAAACCTGGAGATGATTCCACATTGATTATTATCAAGGAATTGTATAAAGGTTTTACCAAAAATGCATTTAGGAAATTATTCGATAATGATTCGGATATGAATAATATGCGAAGAGCTATCGAAAAATCTCCAAACGGTCAGCTTTCTCTGAATAGATTCAGAGTATTGCTTAATAAGTTGGGTCTCAAATATAAGATTTACGTATTCGAAGATGATATGCCGTCGGCAAATGTAATACGTCCATCTAATTTTGATGACAGATTGGAAAAAATTAATTCTGATGAAAAGGAAAATATATCATCAGACGAAAGTAACGAGGAGGAAGACTAATATGGGTCTCGGTAAGAAAAATTCAAAAGAAGCAAAGGCAGTTGTACAGCAGCCAAAGACAGTTGCAATTCAGACAGTAGTTCCAGCACCTGAAGGTGAAAAGAAGCCATCTAAGAATGGTTGTGGAGAATGGGGATATGAGTTGATCAACGGTAAAAAACTTGTTGCAGGAATTATCAGTGAAATCCCAGCATTCTGTTCAGGTTTCAGCGCAGGACACGATATTATCAAGTCAATTGAAACTTGCCGCAAAAGCGATGTTTCTAAGAAAGACAAGACAGCTTGCGTTTTCAAGACAATTGGAAAGGTTGCTCTGAAGGGTGTAACTGGTCTTGTTGCACAAAGATGTGTTTACGATACAATTAGTAACACTGTAGATCTTTCTGATAAGAAGTAATCTTACAAAGAAATCTTTATAGTTCCGGAATATAAAGATGTGTGGTTGCAAAACCATACATCTTTATTTTTTTCTACTTTATATATTATTTTTATACAATAAGGAGGGCAATAATATGATATTAAAACAAATTTTTAATAGTATTATTACCAAACTATTTAATCCGTTAGATCACATTAAAAATTATGAATGTGATAAAGATGGATTAGTTCCAAAGTTCAATAATAAAGGAGGAAAAAATAATGGACAACGGAAAGAAATCAAAAGCTGGAAAAATCATTAAAGGTTGTTTGATTGGAATTGGTGGTTTAACTACAATTGGCTGTATAGGCTATGTAGTTAAAGAAGTAAAGCATGAATATGATGAAACTGTAAATGAAAATAATCGTTTACGTGCTTTCATCAATGATCACGATTTTTACGAAAAGAAACAATCAAATCTCAGATCTTCAGATTATGTAGAATCTGCTTCAAAAGATAAAAAACCTGAAGAAAAGAAATTTGATAAAAACAATCCTATTTACAAACAGTCTCCAGCTACAATGCGTAAATTAGGATTGAATCCAGACGGTACTCAGCGTCCGAAAACTCAATTAGTCAAAACTGGAGAATATATGGGTCCAAATGGCTATGTTATTGAAGTCAAGGAAGACATACCGACAGGATTAAAAATCTACAGTCCAACAACTAGGACAGTTTTATCGGAAGATGAAACTAAGGAAGAAATAACTTATGGAAACAATTGATAATTTTGGATCCGAATTTAAATGGACTCCTAATGACAATCAGAAGTATGCAAGTGAGACAACTAATCAGTCGCCTCGTAGGGAATTTAAACCTAATGAAGAATCTGTTAAAGTTTTATATACTGATGGTGGTTCTCGTATTTTGAATACTCCTGACGGAAAACGTTACATTGGTGCATGGTCTTTCTATGATACTGAAACAAATGAAGTTCATGGAAAAGCTGAAGACAATGCAACCAATAATCAGATGGAATTAATGGCTGCTATTAGAGCTATTGAATACCTAAATAATAATGGTGTTCCTAAAGATAAATGGGTAACTATTTATCTTGATTCTGATTATGTAAGATTTGGAATTTTATTCTGGACTAAGAAATGGGTTAAAAATAACTGGATGAAAATTAATAAAGACGGTCAGTCTGAACCAGTTAAAAATGTTGACCTGTGGCAAACTCTTTATGAATTAAATTCTGAACGAAAAATTTATTGGCTTCATGTTCCTGGACATTCTGGAGATGAAGGTAATGAAAAAGTACATATCAATTGTAGTATTCTCATGGATAAATTCATAGAAAATGCTGGAATTGAAATCTTAAAGAAACAAGCATAATTTAAAAAGAGAGGATATAAATCCTCTCTTTTTTATATATTATGTTTATGATAAAATAAGTCGTATGAGGAGGTAAGTAAATATGACTAAATTGGAACCAGGTCCTAATCAGATAATTTTTACTAAATCTGAATTAGAAGAAATTTTTAAAACTAAGGAAAAGCTTAATATTGACTCATCTTTAATACATCTTTCATATAAAAAGAATATGGAAGATTATGGATTATCTAAATTAAAATATAGATTAAATGGATCAGAAGGTAATTATCCAAGAATTAAAAATACTGGACTTGAAGAAACAACTGGTTATGTTAAAAGAATAATTCAATATCTAAATGGTGATATTATTGATCATGAAAATAATTCCGTCATAACCGATGTGTTTGATAGATTCATTATTCTTGAAGAAAAAACTTTGAAAAAATTGTACAAAAATGATTATCAAAGAATTATGGATCAAATAAATTCAATCAATGGTGGAAATCAATGTGTATATACGTGTGTAAATATAACAAAAGATGCTTATAAAATACTAAATAATTTGGATAAATGTGAAGATATAATTTATCCGAATAAAAGAGAAATTAAAAAGTATCGAACTGTGTTAGAATATTTTAATTGTTTCCCAGATGAAAATGGAGAATTATACGCATTCGAAATACCATCAATTCATTTTTCAAATGCTGGTAAAAATGAAACTTTACCAGATTTTGAAAATTATTTTAGTTCATCTATAAAAAATGATAAAACTATCACAAAATATTATTGTAAATATGGTGCAATCGAAGATAAAAAAACTAAAACAATTTTTGTTGTATATAGTTTACAATAAATTTAAGAAAGGGATATTTGTTATCCCTTTCTTTTTTGTTTAGTAAATATGTTAATTTATATATTATATTTATAGCTATATAGGAGGTAAGTTATGGCTAAAGAATTTTTAACTGTGGAAGAAAATTCTGCAGAAATTAAAAAGATTAAATCTTCTATTTCTATGGAAGATTTAAAAGAGTTAGATGCTATCATTGTTCATGGTAATACATTTCACCTGGACGATGTAACATTTGTTGCCGAGATAATTGAAGCTCGAAATGAACTCGGAGTAACAGAAATTCCGGAAATTATTAGAGTTTCAAGAAACGATGTATCTAAGACAATTTCTGAGTTAGAAGCTCAGAATAAAAAGTACATCATTGGTGATATTGGTGGTGGAATATTTGACCATCACGATCAATTGGTTGTTCGTAAACCTATGAATGATAGTTTTGGTTTTATCAAACATTCATTCATAGAGAAAAAACGAATGGAACAACCTTATACAGCTTCATCAAAGTTGTGGCTTGTTATAGGGCCAAAATTAATCGGTGAAGAATTTGCATCAAGAGTCGATAGAGATTTCTTCATGACTTTAGATGCTAATGATAATTTCGGATCGATAAAAACGGATGTTATATACAATAAAGGATATTCTAACATGCCGAATTCACTTTCATTAGCTATCAATTGGATGAATGTGGATCCTAAAGATCCGTTGATACAAATGGATGCTTTTATGAAAGCTGTTGATTTCGTAAGAGCAATTTTTAAAGGTATGATAAGTACTTATAAGAATTTGAAAAAATCTTATGATGAAAATCATGTTGTCGAGCTTGAAAAGAAAGCTGAAATGAGTAAATGTGTATCAGTTCTTGATAAATATATACCAAGCATTCTTTTCAATCCTGAAAAGGTTTATTACATTGTTGAACCTGCTAACAATCCTGGTTGGTGGCAGGTAGTTACAACTGATAGTGATTCACATCCAATAATCGAAAGAGAGTTCTTAAAGAATGTTAATCATCAGTTGTATCTTGATCTTCAGAATTATGACAAATCGGTAGATTCTGGAGAAATCCAAACACAGAAAGTCTTCTTCCACAAGACTGGTTTCTTAGCATCTTTCCCTAAAAAAGAATGGGCTGAGATTGTTGCTTTTGAAAGTAGAGAGATTTGTAATAAAATCATAGTTTCTGCTAAGTAAAAAAAGCAATATAAAAGAAGGGGGAGAATTATCTCCCTCTTCTTTTTTTATTAATCATCTTACATAGTCATTGCATCAATCAATAGAAGTTACAATTCTAATCATTGCATTTACAGCTTTAACAACGACTTGTTCTATTTTTGTACAAACTTTAAGAGCAGAAGCTAATACTGTAAGTGTTGTATAGAATTCAGTAGCATTGCCTTTACCAATTCCTGAAATATAAGAATTGATTTTATTTTCGAATTCTTTACAAACTCTAACCATTGTAGTATGTGGATTACTGAGATCGTTCGGAATCTTTGAAATGGAATCAAGTACAATGTTTTTCATTCTAGTTACACGTGTCGCGTAAAGTATCATTCTATTACTAATATTTCCATGCGTACTTTTGTTTTTTTCCGCATTAGCATATGCGTTGGCATCTTTTTCCAAGTCCTTATCACGTGTAACGCCAAAAAGACTTTCGAGTACAGTATAAGCATTATCTGAACCAACTTCAAATGTGAGCTCTTTTGAAGCAGCCTTAAGGGCAGCATCAATAGATTTAGCATCTGCACGGGCAGCAAGAGAAGTTCTTCTATCAGCAACACCTCTTACAATTGACGATGTAGCTTCGATAGTTTCGATAAGAGCTTTTCCTTCTTTTTCCATAAGTGCATTTCTACGACCATTGGCAACTGACTGATCTTCCATTTTTCCTGTTTCTTTATCAGCTACTTTAATTTGTTCAGCATTTCTAAGTTTAGTAGCAAAAGAATTTACAGCTGTAGAAGTTTTACCATATTTTTCAGCGAACTTCTTAATTCCGGTAGGATCAAATTTACCAATATCAACCCAAACTTTATAATCAAGATTAAGTTTTGTTTTTGTATTTGCTTGACGATTTCTTATATCATCAGCAGTTGTATCGGTTGCATTTTTAGTTTTTCCGGAAGCATTAGTATCATTTACATTTACATTACCTGCATCAGTTGTTTTTGCAGCTTCTTTTTTCTTGAACAGACCTTTGATGTCTCCAATGATTCTCATGAAAACTTCCCAAATTCTTTCAAAGAATTTACGAATTGCTCCAAAAACTGTTTTAAAGAATCCTTCTTTCTTTTTATCACCTGGATTATCTCCTGGTTTATCAACAGGTTTATCAGCAGTTTGTTCGTTTCCAGTATTAACACCAGCAGCATTAGACTGTTCGTCAGCTTCGAGTGACATCATGCGACAAAGTGATTCTATAGATGTAGCGGCAGCAGTTGGTATACCAGAACGTGTTCCATAGTTAGCAGAAAGCTTTTTACACATCTTCATTTTATCAGCAGCATTCTTAGCTTCGATCATTTGATATGTATCGAGAAATGCAAGATCTTCTTCAGATTTAGCTAAATTGGTATAAAGAATATCATCAAAGCCATCATATCCTTCGATTGAAGCTTTAAATGATTTCTTAGGGAGTGATACCATACCAGTACCATCCTGGTAAAGGGCTTCAAGGCTTCTTGAATTATCCATGTTTAATTTCTCCTTATAAGGAATAAAAATTTGTATATACAAATCTTATAAATGAAAACTTCATTTATAAAGATAAGGCATATTTATGTAAAGGTTACCTATTCATTTTGTTAACCTTTTTTGCAATTTCATTTACCTGATGTGCATTAGAATTCAAACCTTCTCGATAAACTTTGCCATTTTTAGCACCAGCATGTTTTTCTTCTAGTCTAGAAATTTGTCTATCGGTAGCAGTTTGAACTTGTCCATCATGGTAATCATTTGTATCTCGTTTATACTGAGCACCATTCTTATAACCTCTATCTCGAAAAGCATTTTCAGTATCAAGCATAGACTTAATTGCTAAAACTGCTAATCGATCGATTCTAAGAATCATATCATAATAAATATTGATACAATCGATAAAATATTTTTTTCTACCAAGTAATTCTTTACAAGCAACATTTATACCATCCCATATAGAATCGATGATTTTAGCTTCATCAGATTTATTAGGATTGCTACTTGCTTTAAATTCTTTGATAGCATTTGATTTTGATAACTTAATATCATTCATAACTTTTCCATCTACAGTTTTACTTAAGACAGAAGTAGTCATATTAACTACATTGAAGACATCTTGTTTATCAGAATCTGCGAGAATTCTGAAAGATTCAGGACTAGTAAATACTGAAGTTACAGAACGTTTAGAAGGATGTTCTTCCGGATTACTTACAAACATAGTTACAATTAAATGGTTTGCAGGAGGATATCCTTTTAAAACCATGCTCTTTGCAGTATATCCATAAACTTCACGTTTACCATATCTTAATAAGATATTAGCAATTTTAAATTTAGTAGCGTTGAGAATCTTATCTCGCCATGAAAGTTTATTTTGGTCAACTTTCTGACCTTTTATATTTTGACCTATGTACTCTTTAACATATCCATTTACTACAGAGATTGCACCTTCAGCTGTCGTCTTAGTTTCTAATGCCTTAGACATATCCAAAACTTGTTTAAACAACTTATTTACATCTGCTACAATATCACGAATATATTCTTGAGCTGGGCCTTTGAGAATATTTACAGGATCATCAATCATTTCGTTTTCAAAAACGTATGAATTTGATCCATATCTTGAATATAACCCGCTTTCTACTCTATCTAAATAACGTTTATAAAAAAATAAATTCTTTCTTTGGTTTTTCCAAAGTTTGAAACGTTTATTCAGATTATCTACTTTACCTGGTAACTCTTTTAATTGATCGAAAACAGAAGGCTTTTCAGCTTTCTTAGCAGCTACCATATGTGAATTTTTCTCTACGGGTTTAGAAGCAGAAACATTTTGTTTTTCAATCTGTTTCTTTTTTTCTGCGACTTCCGCTTCTACAGAATATAGGAAGTCTTTATAAGAAGTTGTTTCCATAAGATACTCCCTAAAATTATATTATTTTGTTCATAATTACTTGTATATTTGTTCAGAATACACATTTAGTGAACAATAATTAGGTAATGGAAGCTTTTTATATTTTTCCAATACTTCATAAATTTCTTCAGTCATACCATTATGATCTTCAGGACCAATAATAGCTATCTTCTTAAGATTATTATTAATAATGTATTCGTAAGTTCCTTTAATATTTGGAGTTATTACACTATTATAAGCATCTTTCTTAAGAATATCATTGAAACCACCATCGGTTTCACCATAATAAAATCTGATATTTTCCAATGGAATTTTAGTAAATATTGTTTCTTTAAAACCTGCTCTAAGCATATCAGAATTTTTAAAATGGTAAGGAAAATAAAAACCAATTCTTTCATAAAAATTATTAATTCTTACGGAAGAATTAAATACCATACTTTTCAATGATATTTCCATTATTTTCCAATAATATTTACGCTTTATTTTATCAATTTCTTGAGGTTTTAAAACGTTTTCAAAGATTTTATAAACATATTCTATACCATAGATATAATCATTTGGTCTTGTAAAGAAATGTTCAAAATCAATTTTAGCATCAGTTTTAAATAAAGCGTTAATAACTTCAATTAAACCTAAAGAAGTATATTGACAAACGTCATCCCAATAGATTAAACATCTAATTGGTTCTTGGTTTACAACTTTATACATATCTTTAAGTTCACCATAAGTTACTTGATTTTCACCCATTTGTAAGACTGTATCATCTTTCAAATTAGGATCAACTTTCATTTTTAAGTTAATATCATCGTCTCTCATTGTTAAACTTCCTATATAATGATGTAAAATTGTAAAAAATAAAGATCCTGGATAAACCAGGATCTTTATAAGAATTATATTATGGATTATAATGTTCCTTTACTCTTTTTTTAGTTTTGTTATAGTCATCTTTATATTTTTTAAATTCGTCTTTAGCAGCTTTAGCCATAGCTTTATTTTTTTCTTTAGCTGTTTTAGCATTT
>Ga0247608_10002709_pt1 | contig 21607 bp, 21 predicted proteins | sample 176DNAGHGlowgp2_FD_193490 | JGI IMG/M metagenome (GOLD analysis project Ga0247608, IMG submission 193490) | Sheep rumen microbial communities from Palmerston North, Manawatu-Wanganui, New Zealand - 1766 DNA GHGlow gp2 | ecosystem: Host-associated > Mammals > Digestive system > Stomach > Rumen ...
ATAAAATCGAATTTCTTATTCGCCGTCTTGAGGGCATAGTTTATGTTCTTAAGGTCCATAGAACCCTTTGATGCAAATTTCTCATCATAACCGTAACCTGATATGGAGCCGCCGCCGTGATCCCAGAATATGAGCATGTTGCGGTCTGCGGGATAATTGTCAGCACAATAATCTATGAAATGAATCAGGGTATTCGGATCGGTCATGGGCTTTTCGCCGTCATCTGCGACAAGCTGTCGTATTCCGCCCTTTTCAACCTTATAGATCTGGTTGCCCGCGTTGCTTATTCCGTCGGTCTTCCACTTTTTGCATCCGCCGGTGTAAACAATTATATTTATCTTGTCCGAAAGCTCTGATCTGCACATTTCCGCAATATCGTTTGATGCCATTCCGGACTTTGATTCAAGGTCTGTTCCGCAGGTATAGACCATAATGGTGATCTTGTCCTGCCCGTTTCCGACGGGCGTTACGTACTTGGCTCTTGAGCCTTCCGCAACCTCTGTATTAAGCTTTCCGGTATTCCTCAGGGTCTCATCCCAGTTTGCGGATGATGCTGCGGATGATCCGCCGCCAAAGCCCAAAAGGCTTGCAATACCTGTGCCGCCGCCTCCGCCCTGGCTTCCGCCTTCTTCGCTTCCGCCTCCCGAACTGCTCATAAACACTTTGAGCAGTATGACAAACAAAATGACGCCTATTATAAGAACAAGTATCGTCTTCCCGTTCAGTTTGACTGAAGGCGCCGAACCTCCGCCGCCGCCTGAGGAGTGATGCGAAACATAGCCCTGAGGCTTGTAACCCTGAGGTTTTGCATTTCCGGGTTTATTGCCTGACTGCTGCGCACCTCCTGAGCTTTGTGTCATACTCCCCACGGCATTTATTATATCCATAACGCCGCGGCCGTCATCGCCGTCTTTTCGGCCTTCGTATCCGTCCGCACGTCCGACAGGCCCGTTTGTATCAAGGGCTTCTCCCCTTTTCTTTATCCCTTTGCCGCCTCCGGTGACATTTTTCTTACGACTCTCATCCATCTTTTATTTCCTTTTCGCAGGCATGGTGCCATCCGGTGAAAGTGCCTGCTGCTTTCACTCCGCGCGGTCAATAAAAATGACCGGTCCAAAACAAATGCCGGTCATATTATAGTTTATTTTTTATATTTTTACAAGAAGATCATCTTTTTCTCCTATGCATTGCAACTCATCCGAAGCTTGAATAATCATTTCACTAATGAATACCCAACAACTGATTACGGTCTGCCATTTTACCATCATCCATTTCGCATACTTCATCACATAACAGGCTTATATCATTTGCATTATGACTTACAAGTATTATCAGCATTTCCTGTTTCTTGAATTCCAAAAGCAGTTCTCTTATTTCTGCCGTGCCATGCTTATCAAGTCCGTTAAAGGGCTCATCAAGAATCAATGCTTTGGGTGATTCCATTATTGCCTGAGCTATTCCAAGCCTCTGTTTCATTCCCATACTGTATTTTCTGACAGGCAATTTAAGCAGCGGATCAAGACCGCATATCTTCATGCATTCCTTCACTCTTTCGGAGTCGGCTTTTCCGCTGATGTTTGCAAGTATCTTCAGGTTTTTAAACCCGGAATAATAGGATATGAACTCAGGATTCTCTATTATAACTCCGGCATCCCGAATATAGTCGATTTCCTTTCCGATCTGCCTTCCGTCCTGCATGATCTTCCCCGATGTCGGCCTTATGAAACCGCAGATGCATTTAAGCAGCATAGTCTTGCCGCTTCCGTTATTTCCTACAAGGCCGTATATCTTTCCTGGTGAAAACGAAGCATTTACATCCTGCAGAATTCTTTTCCCCTTTATTTCGAGACCTACATTTTCTACTTTTATCTCCATATTACTTTACACTTATCCTTTTCGAAAAAATACATGAAAGTATGATCAACGTCGCATTGATAACCAAAAAATACAAAACAGAAAGCTTTAGCGGAAAGACCATCCTGCTGGAATATTCCGTATAATGTTTCCAAAACACCGCATGTATCATGGGAAATATCCACATTGTCTTTTCACCGATCGATGAAAAGACAACTCCCAACAGTATTATTACGCCATCCGTCACAAGACCGGCAAGCTTATTCCCCATAACAAACGAAAACAGCAATACCATTTCAAGTGTAAACAGATATAAAAACATCAGGCCGGCAGACATAAACACTGCCGGAATAAGCTTTGCCTGATTAAAGATATTTTCAGGAAGGAGCTGTGCCTGAAAACTGCCTGCCTTTTCAGGGAAGGTAGCCAGATACCTTGTAACGCAATCACTATACTCGAAAGAAAAGCCTTCAAACCCTGCCGATAATAATACCGTTGATAAAAGAACTATCAATATGATACATATCGTAAAAAAGGCGGCATAAAGAATCTGACCCAAAAGCCATGTTTTTTTTGATGTTCTAAGAAAATAATAATACTGACTTTTACCTTCTCTGGGAAAATCAGCCATCAATACTATCATTAATAACGGCAAAAGAAGGATTATCACCCCGGAATTAACGACCGATACAAACGGTTCCAAAAAGGATATTGGGCTGCCCATCTCGACTGTCATTACTTCAAGCTGATCAAGAACGTTGCTTTTCATAAACACCAAAAAAACCAGAAATACCATCATCTTTGTACTTCGAAGAGAGCATCCTGTTTCCACGCCGGAAATATTCAAAGCCGTCCTTAAGTTTTTACAAAGCTTTCGCATTGCTTTCACCCCTTAAAAAAGACATATTGACGATAAAACCTATCAAAATATACAAAATAATCAATGCTGCAAGCCTTATGATAAAACCTGATGAATTATTTAAATCAATGATCCTTTCCAATTCAAACCCGCTTGCGATATCCATTCCATTCTGATCCCTTAAAGACATGGCATTTGTAAAAAAACGATTCACGATCCTGTCATACATATATTTGATCAGTAACGGAAAGCACATCAATATGTATTTATCCGAAAAAAGAGTGCAGCAAAGAAAAGGAATTGCGCCAATAAATGCACCATACAGGAATATGCCAAGCATTCGGTGCATTATCTTCATCCACTCTGTACCAACATAACTTATACCAAAGAATGAATATACTATAATGCCAAATAACAGATATGCCCCTGCCATTATCATTCCGTTTCTCACAAATGCTCCGAGGCATCGCCCCAGACATAGTTTTATTCTCCCTTGACGCAGCAGAAGCCATCTGTCAAAATTGCCTTTTTTTCTTTCATATGTGATTACGCATTCACATATTCCAATAAAAAAAGGCAGCAACATTTTGGTCCACAAGCCTATTCCTTCAGCCCAATAATCATATGGGGTAAATCCCGGCATATCCATGGTCATACTCCTGTCTTTGAAAAACAGGAGTTGCAGGATAGTATAATCTGTTCCGTTTCTTGATGTATATACTACTGTAAGCAGGCATGAAATGATAATACCAACCATTGACACCATTACAATGGGCAAATACGATCCCATCACTATGTTTTCTCTAAAACCGATCTTTCTTTTCATCCTTTTTACCTTGCTTTTCATTTGCGATCATTATACATCTGCTACCATATCGCTTCAAGTCCTCTGTGGATCATATTCAAAAAGGGGCTGTAAAAAAAACAGCCCCTTTATATCCGTTCTTATAACGAATAGTTTTTTGTGCAGATCATGTAAACATCCCCGGTGATCACATTTACATAAAGCCTGAAATATCTGTCGTCTGTTTTAGACCTGGCCCTGAAGCTCCAACAAGGGTACAGCTTCGGTTCATCTGTACTATCATTCCAGCTGTCATTCATAACATATGCCAATTCAACCCTATTTATTTCCATTGAAAGATTAAATGCCATATAATCATCCAGTATTTCTACAGCATTTTTAAGGGATATTATTTCATCCGTTTCCTCACTTAATCTCTCCCACGGAAAGGCAAGTGTCCTCCCTGCGAACCCGTCAACCTGACCATCGGCAACATATGTATATCTTATGTCCCCTGAAAGATTATCGTCATTCCACGGAGTGGATGTTCCCAAATAGTAGTGATCGACCGGAACACCATAATATACTCTCCTTACGTTGAATACGTAGCAATACTTGTCTGTACCGGTTATTTTGGCTATAGATACCGTAGGAACGTCTATCTCCACACCTTCCGGAAGCTTTTGAAAAACACCTTTTTGCTGGTATTTCCTTACTGCCTCCGCCGCGTCTTTAACTTTTACTTTGCCGTTTATAAGCTCATATTCCTTTTCGGCGAGGTCGCTTACGTAACCCTCTTCAACCCATTCATCGATATAAACTCCCAACACATCAAGCAGGGATTGTTTGTCATGGTTCAGATATTTGGTAATAACTCCTGTGCTAAGCGAATACGGATCAAATCCTATCATCTGGATCCCGCAGTCGCCTGTCTCAAACGTAAAAAAACTTCCCGTTTCCCAATCATCATAATCATAAACTTTAGGCCGTATATAATGATTTTCATTATCTTTAATTGAATGCACTCCTGAAACATCAATTAATTCATTTTCAAGATCAACCGTCTTACCGTTTTCTTTAAGCCACTCCCTCATTTTTTCTATACAATCTTCAGGTGAAATGTCTACAAAAGGGTTTGAATATACGGCTAATTTTTCAGGATTTCCAATGTCATTAAATACCGTGCCTTCATGAAAATCCAGATGCATATATTTCTCTGCCATTATTGCTTCACATTCGGAGCTGTAATCATATTTGTAAGTATTTATTTTTACCTTTTCATATTTGTTTTGATCGGGATAAGTTTCTTTCTCTTTTGTTTCACCAGTATTATCACTTTCCGCACTTTTACTTTCAAATTGTTCCGAAGTCTGTGATGTCGTCTCATTGTCCTTGTTATCTTCAAGTGACATACACCCGGTCAATGCGGCGCAAAAGCCAAGTAGAAATATTCTACATATTAATTGTCTCGTCATTCTTTTTCCCCATTTTATACATAAAACGGAAGAGGTCTGCACGACCACCTCCGTTATCATCAACCCACATTTTTATGTCATCCTGTATAAACCGATACTCTTATTCTGCCATCAGAAGTACATTGATAACCGGATCTTGCCGTCAATCTAAAAATAACATTTCCTGCCACACTCCCATTTGTTTCAAAACCAAACTGGGAAGTATTGGTAATATATCTTGTACTCATCCCTCCCGCATTCTCCGCAGTCAAGGTCAACCAACATCCATTCGTCCCGGATATACTGATATTATCTGCGACAAATCCATCTGCGTAATAACTTACATAAGCTCTGTCATCCTGATTGCTGACAGAATCCGGAGCCCCGGGAATATAATTAACATGCCACCAATCGTATGACGCAGAAATAACAGGAATCGAACAAGACAATGCTAACAATGCTGAAATAATCACCGTAAAAAATTTCTTTTTTCCACTCATAATAAGCCTCCTCATAATAATATTGTATCAACCGCCACCATATACCTTAAATGGTTCTACTATAGTATATCACTATTATTTTTTTAGTCAATATTTTTCATATTCCTTTTATCAATATTTTCATATTCCTTTTATCCTCTTTTCTATTCCCTCTAAAGTAGGCGGATTTAAAGGGAGCGGAAATACCGATATTGCCTCGGCAGAAGCCGCGCTTGCAAAGCGCACGGTGTCTTCGTCGGAAAAACCGTGAAGCAGCGCATATGTACATCCTGCCTTAAAGGTGTCGCCCGCGCCCAGGGTGCTTTTAACATCCACTTTAAATGCTTCCATGCGGTATATCTCTTCGCCCTTTCTGGCATAGATCATCTCGCCTTCTCCCTGGGTGATGATCGTCAGACCGTCCGTTTCTTTTTGCATAAGAGCCATTACTTCTTCTACGGCCATACCGGGGTACTGAATATCTGTGCACTCATGCGATATTATATTTATTGCCGCATTTTTATGAAGGTGCGAGTCATGCCTTGTATCTATGGTTACATAGGGAATGCCGTGGCGCATGCATATTTCCATGGCAAGAAGCGATTCCGCGCCGAAATAAGGGTCTATCGCAGCGACCTTGCAGTCCTTTATATCATCCTCGTTTGGAATGTTCCACCAGCGCTTTCCGGATGAGAACAGAGTCTGAAACCTTCCCATGGGTGTTCTGACCTTCCCCGTTATGATAACATAATCCATAACGCCCTTGTCTTCCTCCCAGAGTTTAAGCGGCGTGATATCTACTTTTTTATTTTCATAAAAGCTTTTGATGAGAGGTGCAACCTCGGTACCTATCCACGTACCGGCCATACGTACCGATACTCCCAGAGAGTCAAGGACGGTAGCTGCCGTTCCCGTTTCTCCCCCGGGAAGGAAAAAATGTTCCTTTATCTCGAAATATTCGTCCGGCCTTAAGAACTCTTCACCCAGCATAAACGAATGAGTCCCCAGTATCTGCCCAAAAAGATAGACCTCTGCAGATTTTTTTACATTATCCTCCATTTTACATACCCCCTTTTTTAAGATCGCTATCAAAGGCATCGGTGCTGTACCTTTCATATTCCCTTTTATAGGCTTCAACCGCCTCATTGTACATTTTCAGCTTGCTTGGGCTTTTTGGAAAGCGAGGGTCTAAAGGTTCGTCCTCGCAGACAAAGTCCATCCATTTTTCCATTATCCCATGCATTCTTTTTGCATACGGCGTATTAAAATACACCTGACATCCGCTTTTATGAAACTGAGAGTCTTCGCCCATGCGCTTTATGATACGGATCCTGTTTTCATCCGAAAGGTCATGCGCATATTCCATCCAGCAAAGAAGCTTGTCGGCATACTTGTTTACATCCATATATCCCCTTGCAAGGGCGTCAATTATGCGGTCAAACCAGCTCGATGCGCCGGAAGGTGACTCGTATAACGCATCAAGATCTTTTTCGATCATTTCCGTATCCCACTTGGCCTTTGTTTCACGCGGGATGTACAGGTCACAGTATTCCCTGTACGCCTTTTCGCCTATCTCATGCCACATGTAATAGCCTTCGTTGCCAAAACAGAATTTATACTCTTTTTCCGCCTGATCAAGTGTCATATTTTCCCCCACAAAAAATGCCGCCTGCAAGAATGTATTTTAATTCTACCAAATACATTCTGCCGCGGCAAGCGGATTTTAGTAAATGTCTGTCATAATTGTTTTCTGTTAAACACCAAAACAGCGGCTGCCATACATATAAAGGAAATGGCAATGCTTATAGCTATAGCAGCCGTAAAACTGCCCTTTTCAACACGGCCGCAAATAAGCGCCTGTCCTTCGGTAAGGTATATCGGGAGTACTTCCGTTATTTTTTTTGCCATATTCGCAAGCGACATCGCGAAAACGACCGCTCCGCAGGCTCCAAGGACCGCCATCCCCGATCGAAGCACTGCCGAAAACAGGACAAGGAGTCCAATCACGAATATGCCGAAAAGCCACCAGCAAAAGGCCGAAAATGCAAGGCTGCCTGCGACCGAATTATCCCAGTAATATTCATTGTATGCATATGTTATCCCGAAACAAAGAATAAAACATGCTGTCCATAAAAGGATAAGGATAAGCGTCTTTGAAACCACGACCTTATATCTTTTCAATCCCTTTGTAAGAGAAAGGATCATTGTCCCGGATGTATATTCTCTTGTAAATATGGCACCTTCGACCAGTACGAAGACTATCAGCGCCATCGGGATGTTTTTATAAAACTGCGCCCATGAATCCAGCGCCGTGGGGTCTGAGACCGTAACGGTCATCCCGGTTTCCGCCATGGTGTCGGCCATGGCGGTAAGTAGCCATGGTGTAAGCTTTGCCACAGCGGGGTTCATTATTCCGAAAAGCACGAACACCATTCCCAGTACGACAAGGCGCCCCGAACGCACCTGTTCAGTCATCTCTTTTTTGATGCATACTATAGTTGCCCTCATTTTCCGGTCACCTCCAAAAAAAGTGTTTCAAGTGTCGGCTCCGCTTTTTCAAGCTTCACTATAGAGATATCGTTTTTGACAAGAAAGAGCATGATCTCTTTAACACTTTCGTCTTTCTCCGAAAACGTAAGCATGTTGCCACCGCTTTCTTTTGCTGAAGGAAAAGCCTTAAGGACTGCGCAGATACCCTCCGGCGTTTCGGTCTCGAGGATGTATTTGTCGTTTCTGTACCTTTTTTTTATATCAGACAGCTTTCCCGAAATACTGATAACGCCGTTTTCTATAAAGGCCACATCCGTGCATATCTTTTCCACGTCAGACAGGATATGGGTCGAAAAGACAACCGTTGTCTGCTCTCTTACCGCCGAAAGGATATCAAGCACCTCCCTTCTGCCTACCGGGTCCAATGCAGAAGTGGGTTCATCGCATATCAAAAGCTTCGGCCTGCCAAACAGAGCCTGCGCGATCCCAAGTCTCTGCTTCATACCTCTGGAAAAGCCTTTTATGCGGTGCTTCTCATCTTTCAGGCCGACAAGCTCCAAAAGCTCATCAGTGCGGCTTTCCATAGCTTTCTTTTCCATGCCGGTCACCTCTCCGCAAAAGGTAAGATACTCCCTTGCAGTCATAAAGGGATAAAATTCCGGTACATCCGGAAGATAACCTATATACCTGTTTGTGGCGGTATTTCCGTAGGTGACCTTTTCTCCATTAACACGTATCTCACCCTTATCCGGCCTTATAAGCCCAAGCACCGTCTTCATGGTAGTGGTCTTACCGGCACCGTTTTTTCCGATAAATCCGAAAACGCTCTTTTCCGGGACATCCATGCAAAGGCCTTTAAGAACTTCCTTGTCACCAAAGCTCTTATAAAGGCCGTCAATATGAAGGATCATGCTTCCTCCCTTCCAAATACGAAGTAGAGTATCGGACCCACAAACGCCATAAGGACTATCGTCACCGCGAGCCAGATATTTCTTGTCCCCCTTTTATATGTCTTATGGGTCAGAATGTGATGTAAAGTGTATCCCAAAAACGCAAACTGCACTATTATCAGCGGTATCAAAAACGGCAGAAATTCATTAATCTGCTCTGTACTCATTTATCTGTATCCTCCTTCTCACATCTTGCGATCTCCATGCAAAAATCACGCTCCCCGCAGCAAGTACATGTGAGCCTGCGAAGCGTCGGGGTGTGTTTTGCAAACATCACCTGTTTTTTTGACGGAACGAAAACTTCATGGCAGTGAGGACAGATATACGCGACATTTTTATAATAGAAGTTTATTGTATGGATGGAACATATTATGTCCACCGGTATCCAGATAACAAAAGGCCACCAAATGCCTGTGGTTATCCAGATCACCAGGGATGTCCACTGATATAATGCGAGCGGTATACCGATACACAGCATTGTCACGAAGATTTTCTTCATCTTCTTTTTGTTTTCCATCTTATAGGCTATGTCGCCGATAGAATCAAAGGAAAAATTATCGATATTTTCGTGAAGCTCTTTTCGGATGGCGTCTATCCTGGCCAGCTGTTCTTTTCTCTCCTGCATCTCTTCATTCAGGAGCGATTGTTGCCGATCCAGGATCATGGTGATAACAGGTCCCGGCTTTTCTTCGCCAAGCAGTTCACCAATGCTGTTTATGGATATGCCGGCATCCCTTAAAAAGCATATGATCTTCATGCGCTTTACATCCGCCTCGGAATAAAGTCTCCTGCCACCCTCGCTCAGTTCGCTCGGCATAAGGATGCCTCTGTTATCGTAATACTGCACCGTACGCACAGAGACCCCTGTCAGCTTTGCGACCTCTCCCGTCGTATACATTGACATAGCTTTTTTCCTCCTTTCGCCGCATACTTTAGCATATTACGCAGCGTCACAAGCAATAGATAACGCAGGGGGATTTTTCAAATTTCCCCGAAAAAAATACAAAACTAAGAATATTACTATTTATCAGATTTCTTCGGCCGCTTCAAGCACCGCATAATATGCCGGCTTGGGCTCGCAGTCTTTCCAGAACAGCAGAGGGTAGCTTGTTTCCTTTCTGAATGCCGTGAGCCAGCTGTCTTCGTCCAAAAGATTCCAGAATGTCACGGAGGTGATGTCTGCTTTGCCGCTCTTTTTTGCGCTTATTAAAATGCCGAATATCTCCTTATACCTCTTTGCAAGCGCGTTCATAGATTCCTCGCCGGGGTCTGCATTGTGTATGTCAAGCTCTGTCACATTGATCTTCAGGCCAAGAGAAGCATACATTTCTATTGCAGCCCTGAAGCTTGCCGGGTCCGGATGATCCATGAGCATATGCGACTGCATGCCCATGCCGTCTATAAGTCCGCGGTCTTTAAGAGGTTTTAAAACATTTGCTATGATAAAATCGCGTTTCTTTTCCTGCGCGGTCTCATAGTCATTATAAAAAAGCTGTGTCCCTTCTTCTGCATACTTTCTTGCAAACTCAAAGGCTTTTATGAAGAAATCCTCGCCTATTGTTTCCGTCCACGCAGACTTTCTAAACTCTCCGTCATCCACCGCCTCATTTACAACATCCCATGCATAAATGATGCCGGGATATTCTGCCCCCACAAATTCGAGAACGCCCTTTATGTAGCTTTCAATTCGCGAAAGCATTGTATCTCTGTCCGCAAGGCCTTTATTTTCATCATATTCCTTGCAGAAAAACCATTTCGGAGTCTGGTTGTGCCAGATAAGCGTATGGCCTCGCATGGCTATACCGTTTGCTTTTGCAAAGTCAAGATAAGGTCTTGCGTATTCAAAGGTCAGTGCCGGCGAAAGATCGTATTTTTCAGGCGCGGCAAGGTTTGCCTCTTCATCAAGGAAGAATGAAGGCTTCATGTCATTTTCACAAGTAAAGCTGTTAAACTGCTCAAGGAGCAGAGCTGTGTTGCTGCCTGTCAAAAGATTCTTCTTTGAGATTGCGGCTCCTATTTTAAAATATGGTTCGAATGCTGTTTTAAGATTCACGTTTTCCTCCCGTAATGTATTCCTATTGAGTTATTATACTCCAAAAAAGCTGTAAGCGCTATTGATTCAGCGTTTTTTCTTTGTGTTTTTACAGTTTCGCTCATCAAATAAGTTTTTCTTTTGAAGCGATCGTTTTTTCATTGTAATATTTCTGAAAACACACTATAATATCTGTATAGATATGTATGGAAACGGCAGCGGCGTCAGAGCACGGCTGTCGACGCCGTACAAAAACAGCGAAGGGAGGATAAACCATATGACCAACAAAGAGATCTATACAAAGACTATCGGATTCTCCATCCGCAGGATCCTTTGGGATTTTGTAACACTGCTCATCGGCGTCGTTCTTGCAGTCGCAGGATTTTTGATCGCCGACAAACTGACCGATAACGGACTTATTGGTCTGGCCATCGGTATGCTGGCAGCCATCGTTCTCCTAGTCATTGCCATGCGCTACATCTCATACATGTACAAGGCCGGGCAGATCGCCATGATGACGAAGGCAGTCACCGAAAACAGCCTTCCGGATGACGTCATAGGCGAAGGCAAAAAGATCGTAAAAGACCGCTTTGCCACTGTCGCCATATTCTTTGCAGCCACAGGCGTTATCAAAGGAATTTTCAATCAGCTCGGACGCGCTATCACTTCTGTAGGAGAGAAGATCGGCGGAGAAAACGGAAGCAACATCGGTGCCGCCATCTCGACCATTATCCAAGTCATCGCAGCTTATCTCTGCGATTGCTGCCTCGGCTGGGTATTCTACCGCCGTGATACCAATGCCGCAAGGGCGACGTGTGAGGGAGCCGTTCTGTTCTTCAAGAACGGTAAGACCTTCCTTAAGAATATGGGCCGCGTTTTCGGAATGGGACTTGTATCGCTCGTAACGATCGGCGGTCTGTTCACAGGAATATTCTACGGTATCTTCTCGGCAATGCCGAAGGCTTTCGACACACTTGCAGCCGAGATCACAGAGATTGCGGCAAAGGCCGATACGCATATATCTCCTGCGCTCACTGATTCGAATAACCTTATGCTTGTCTGCGCACTTGTAGTTGCTCTGCTTATTTGGAATTTCCTGCATGGTGCATTCGTCCGTCCGTTCATCCTTGTCGGAGTACTTCGAAACTATATGCAGGCCGGTATAGCTTCCGCACCAACCGAAGAATCCTTTGAACTTCTCGAAAGCAAATCTGCAAAGTTTGCCAAGCTGAGAAAACAGATCTAGTCCATATGGCCGGTTGTGATTTTCCGGCAAGATATCTTGCCGGGATTTTTGACTTGTTTTTGAGAAAATAGATTTCCGGTCAAAAAATGAAGAGACGAAAGGAGATCCACGGGCGAACCCGTGGATCTCCTTTTTGATCTGCTCTTCGCAGTAATTCTTATCTCTTTGATAAGTGTGGATCCTTATACCATAAGGCTTTACGCATTCTTTGAGTGCTACGTGAAAAATACATCCCAATGTATTCTATCATTGATATCAATTTCCTTCTGTTTGGGAATTGACGCGTTCTCTTTTGGTCTGCCTATGCCGATAAAACAAGGCATATAGTAATCCTTTGGATAACCGAGCACCTTTCTTGCATGCCCACTACAAAGAATAATGTCATTTTTCAAAGGTTTATTTCAGATACCTATCGACCAATTGCTTGACTATGCTTGTATTTAACACATCCTGTTCGGTCTCAAAAGTAAGAATCAGGCGCTCCCCCGGCAAAATACCATTTTTTTGATAGCTATTGAGCTTTTTCACTGCCTTTACGGCATATTCGGGCTTATCCATCATCCCCTCGTGCTCCCAATATATTTCTTTTCTGAGCTTCTTTGAAAAGAATGTAAAATCCGGAAAGACCATTCCATATCCTGAAAGGTTGAGTGGCTTTTCATATTTATATAAAACATCGTTTCTGAAAAAATAATCCGCAAGTATCTTTTCTGATTTTGATCTTACCCGCTCTCCTCTTTCCGACATAATTACCGGTGTACCTTCAGCGAAGGCCTTTCCTGTGTAGGGCGCAGCATACCATTCCTCTTTCAGCTGCTTAAATGTTGGTTCAATGGGCGTAACAAGCTTTTGTCTTTCAGGATGCAGCGATTCAAATAGTTCTTCGATCTCGTCATCAGTGTAATCTTTAAGGCATCTTGTGATGAGTTTGTTTCTGGAAGTTGCGGTCTTAAGCACAGAATCATTGTAAACTTTCTGCGCCAACCGGCGCGGAAGCTCCTCGTTCTCCCTTGGAATATATTCGCCATATTTGGAGTCAATACAATGATAGTATCTGACCTTTCCATGATCCATTGAAATACGAAGGCTTCCCTCCGCTGATACATCCCTTCTTTCGCTCACCTTTGCTATTACCGCTTCCAGATACTTCTGCTCCTCTATGAGCATTTCTTTTAATCCCTTCACTGTTTTACCTCTTTTCTTTTGTTTTTTTGTTTTTTATTGTTTGTTGTTTTCTGTTGCTTTTTTTAGTTGTTTTTTTAGTTTTCTTTTTTAGTTGTTTTTCAGTTATTTTTTTAAACTACTTTTAATTTTATATAAGAATTGACCCATCTTGAAAATTCTTGATTTGGAGTCAACCGGTTTCAGTTCTAAAGTTGACTCATTTATAAAATATTCCATTTGAGGTCAACCCGGCGCTTTGAATCAATTGACTCTTTTTCAATATTTCCAATTTAGAGTCAACCTAACGCTCCGAATTAATTGACTATTTTTTTATTTTTTCCATTTGGAGTCAACCGACCACTTTGTTTTTATTGACTCTTTTTCAATATTTCCAATTTAGAGTCAACCTAACGCTCCGAATTAATTGACTATTTTTTTATTTTTTCCATTTGGAGTCAACCTGACGCTCCGATTCAATTGACTATTTTTTAATATTTTCCGTTTAGAGTCAACCTGACGCTCCGATTCAATTGACTCTCTTTTAATATTTTCGGTTTAGAGTCAATCGGCCGCCCCGATTTAGTTGACTCATTTTTAAAAAATTGGATTTGTGGTCAAGAATGATGCGAATAATAGAAACCCGGAAGCCAAAGAATGGGCTCCCGGGATAAAAATCTTGAATTTTCTGTGATGAAAAGTAATTCTCTCGTGTTGAGATGAAATACAATCTTTGAAAAGTAGCTTTCTATTTGAAAAGCAGCTTTCTCTTTGAAAAGCAGCTTTCTCTTCGAAAAGCAACAACCTCTTCGCAAAGATTATCTCTTGCTGAACTGAGGTGCACGACGTGCTTTCTTGAGACCGTACTTCTTTCTTTCCTTCATACGAGGGTCTCTTGTAAGGAAGCCTGCCTTCTTAAGGATGGGGCGATATTCCTCATCGACCTTGCAAAGTGCTCTTGCAAGACCGTGACGGATGGCGCCTGACTGACCTGTTGTGCCGCCGCCCTTTACGGTAACGGTAACATCGAACTTTCCTGCGTTGTCAGTTGCTTCAAGCGGCTGACGAACTACCATCTTAAGTGTTTCAAATCCGAAGAACTGATCGATATCTCTCTTGTTGATAGTGATCTTTCCTGTTCCGGGAGTTACATATACTCTGGCAATGCTCTTCTTTCTTCTGCCTGTTGCATAAAATCTATCTGCCATGACTTTTATCTCCTTCCTCTAATTAAAACTTAAGCTCTTCAGGCTTTACTGATGCGTAAGTGTGCTCTGCACCTGCAAACACGTGCAGTTTCTTGTACATCTGGCTTCCTAAAGGTCCCTTGGGAAGCATACCCTTTATAGCAAGCTCTATGGCTCTTGCGGGCTTCTTGTCGAGGAGTTCCTTAAGAGTGGTCTCTCTCATGCCGCCCGGATAATCAGAGTGGTTGTAGTAGATCTTGTCGTTTAATTTCTTTCCTGTAACCTTGATCTTCTCTGCATTGATAACGATAACATAGTCACCGCAATCCATGTGAGGTGTAAATATGGGCTTGTTCTTGCCTCTTAAAACTGCTGCTACCTGAGAAGCAAGGCGTCCGAGTGTCTGTCCTTCGGCATCAACTATATACCATTTTCTTTCGATATTAGCCGGAGTAGCCATAATAGTCTTCATTGATCATTCCTCCATATTGATTTAGGTAATTTACTTTCAGGGAAAATGTGGAAAGGTTTTTCCCGCTTGCCGCGTCCGGTGGATAAGCGCCGGAGATCTCTTTTTAAGGCTTATAAGGTGCGTTCCGGGGAAGATCGCCCCTGCCTGCCAAAGAAATTCACGCAGAATATGATTATATATTTATCAGGCACCGGTGTCAAGCGTTTTTTGCGCCTGAAAACCAATTTTGTGCCTTGAAACCATTTTCTTTAGTTCAAAGTCTGATCCTTGCAGAATACCTCTGCGTCGCTGTCTTTCTTGCCTTTGATGAGGAGGTCCTGATTCTTGACGCTTACGCGGGAATAGGGCGGCAGGGGGTAGGTGATGAAGACGTTTGATCCGATGACGGAATCATGGCCTATGATGGTTTCTCCGCCTAAGATGGAGGCACCGGCATAGATGGTGACATTGTCTTCTATTGTTGGGTGACGGTGCGTTCCGCGAAGTGACTTGCCTCCCCTTGTGGAAAGCGCACCGAGAGTAACGCCCTGATAGAGCTTTACATTGTCGCCTATTACGGTGGTCTCGCCCACAACAACGCCCGTACCGTGGTCTATGAAGAAATTCTTTCCTATGGTCGCGCCGGGGTGGATGTCGATACCGGTTATCGAATGTGCGTGCTCTGTCATGATCCTGGGAATGAGCGGCACATTAAGAAGATAAAGCTCGTGTGCAAACCTGTTTACGGTTATAGCGTAAAAGCCGGGGTAGCAAAGGATGATCTCTTCCTTTTCCTTTGTCGCGGGGTCGCCGTCATATGCCGCCTGAAGGTCCATTTCGAGCATTTCGCGGATAGCGGGGATCCTCTTTAAAAACGAAAGAGTCAGCCCTGCAGAAAGTGATTCGATCTCACTCTGAGCAGCCTCCTTGTGCTCACGGCTGTGACGTAGCGCAAGGGCGATCTGCTTGTTTAAATGGAAGGCAGCATCCTCTATTATCAGCTGGAGCTTGCTTTCGATATTGTAGATCTTAAAGGATCTGTCGCGGTAGCAGCCGGCATATACGATCTCAAAAAGCTTGTCGAGTATGTATATGATCTCTGTCTTGTCAGGCTGCGTGAACAGATCCACCTTGTCGATGGCACGGCCTTTTGAATAGCCTGCTATTATCTCTGATGTAATATCTTTTATTTCTTTGCTGAATTCTTTTTCCATTTTTGTTTCCTTTCAGATCAGTAAACAAACTGAATGCTCTTTAGATCTATGTCGCAGCCGGGCAGGAATATGAGCGAAACGCTTCCCTTGCCGCTTATGCCGCTAAGATCAAAATACCTTTCGGTGTATTCTTCCGCTTTTTCAAATTCACAAAGGATGCGCGTCTGTTCGTCTCCGGTAAAGCTTACATGTATGCTGTTTACGGACAGGTTGCTTTTTGCGGTGATCTTTATTCCGACGGGCGTTTTGCCTGTAAAGTCAAAATTGCCGAAATCCACTACAACGTTGTTTCCTATGCCTTTTATCTCGTCGCCGGTTTCCGTAAACTTATCGCCGTAGACATTCTCGCGGGCACCTGCGGGGATGATAATATCTTCCTTTACGGGCTTTTCAAAGACAAATCCTTCTATGTCAAAATCGTCCTCAGATACAAAGTACAGGGCATGGATGCCTCTTAATGCCTTTGAAAGCCTATAGGTCTGCGACTGGTATACGAGCCAGATCGGCTGAACATGGTATTTAATGTCCGCCACGAGCTCTCCGCCCTCATCCGGATGACCGTCATATATCTTCATGAATACAGGGGTGGTCTTGTTTGCAAAGATAGGAAGAGTCACGGTATCGCTTCCATACTTTCCAAAATCCACATTTTCAAAGCCGAAGATGCCTCTTTCTTTACCCTTGAATTCGGCGCCCTTTTCTATTCCGTTTACTACCGCACCGTTTTCATAGGTCCTCAGACCGCCCTTAACAAGCGTATACGGATCAAATGTGGCGCTTCCAAGGCCTTCAGATGTAAGCTTTATCTGCGACATGATGTGATATTTGTTCGTGCCGTTTTTACAAAGAGCTCGCAGGTAGAATTCTCCGTCGCCAAGAGCTTTTACCGTGACATATCCGTCCGAAACATCCGTGATGGCAGCCACATTTGTATCTATGCCAAGTACTGTGACAAGTCTGTATATTATCTCGCCGGAATAGACAGAATCTGCCGGATAGATGACCGTTTTAAATTTCAGTTCCCTGTTATCCGCATCAAACTGCGTGCTTTCCGATAAAAGCTCTATCCTTCTGACCGGAATATCATTTTCCTTCTCGCGGCTTTCGATATACCCTGCAGCATTTTCCGTATTTGCCGAAACTCCGGGGGAAACTTTTGCAGGCTCTGCTGTAAGCGTTATCTCTGCACAATCAAGACCCGGGGAAGACAGCCTTACGGTAAATATACCCGGAACTGTCTTTGCTGCTGCCATGACAAGCATTTTCCCTGAAAACAGCCTTCTTGAAAGCCCTTTATAAGAATCGTAATCCGTCGAATCGCCGTTGTCAAGGCCTACGATGCGGCCCGCGCCCTCTGCGGATACAAAAATACGGTTATTTGCATTCTCGACTTCGTTTCCATCCTTATCAAGAACGGTGACCGCAAGAAATACCATATCCTGCCCGTCCGCTTTAAAGACGGTTTTGTCCGCCGAGACGCATATCTTTTTCGCATCCGCAAAAGATCTCTTTACATCTCTTGCTATCTCATTTCCGTCTTCATCAAAGCCAAGGGCCACAAGCTCGCCCGGGACATATTTAAGAACGGTGTCTGCCGTAAGCTCTTTTCCGTGCAAAAGATCGATGTGCTTATCAAGGACCTCTTTGCCGTTTAAGAAAAGCTTAACATGGGGGCAGTTTGTTGCCACCCTTACATCTATATCCTGATCGGGAGTGAAGTCCCAGTAGGGAAAGATATGTACGAAAGGCGCCTTCTTATGATCGGTCCATGCACCCCTGTATATGTATGCGGAATCCTTTTCAAAACCCGCCGTGTCTATCTGGCCGAAGTAGCTGTTCTTGGTGGAATAGGGAGTCGGCTCGCCGATGTAATCAAAGCCCGTCCAGATGAACTGGCCTGCACAGAATTCCGTATCCCTGTCGGGGATGATATTTGCTTCATCGCATGGCGATGCCCACCCGGGCGATGTATTGCCGAGTGATGAGCACTGTTCGTCATCATCCGTCAGGATGCGTTCCGATTTGGGGAAATGATAGATTCCCCTGCTTTGGGTAACGGAGGATGTCTCGCTTCCGTAGATGCACCAGTCGGGATGTTCCTCATGATGTTTTTGATACAGCCTTTCCGCATAATTGTATCCCGCTATTTTAAGGATATCCGCGCATTTCTGTGCATTCTCCCATTGCATGAAATTCGAGCCCTGGGTAACGTATGCGTTTGATCTGAAATCGTGTTCACGCACATGGCTTACAAGGCGGGATGCGATCTCCTGCCCGTACTCTGAAGCGTGGGTGTCATATATCTCATTTCCTATGCTCCATGCTATGATCGATGGGTGATTGCGGCCTTCAAGTACCCATGAGGCAACGTCTATATCCGACCATTCCTTAAAGAAGCGGCCGTAGTCATATTCGGTCTTTTGCATCTCCCACATATCAAAGGCTTCGGAAACGCATAAAAAGCCCATCTCATCAAACAGCTCCATCCACTCCGTTGCGGGCGGATTATGGCTGGTACGGATGGCATTTACGCCCATTTCGCGAAGCTTAACAAGCTTTCTTCTCATAGCGGCCTTATTAAATGCGCTGCCAAGCGCGCCAAGGTCATGATGTTCACATGCTCCGTGAAGCTTTACATGCCTGTGGTTTAAGAAAAAGCCTTTGTCTGTAGTAAATTCTATGGTTCTGAATCCAAAGGTATTTGTAACGGTATCTATGACTTCGCCGTCTTTTATAACATCCGTAACCAATGTATAAAGCACGGGCGAATCTATGTCCCAAAGATTCGGAGATTCTACCTTAAGCGTGTCGGTATTCAGCGTATAAAGGCATCCGTCCCTTTTTACGATGCGGTTCACAAGCGAGATATCCAAGGCGCATGCGCTGCTTACAGTCTCCGCAAGCTGCTTTCCTTCAAAGAAAACTCTGTTTCTTATCTTCAACTCTGCCGCCTGCACTCCCACCGGTCTTTCCGTCCGGACAGTCGCCAAAACACGTCCGTCTTCATATGCGCTTATGTATACTCCGCCAAATGTGATATGCTCTGCCGGGCATGTTATCAGATAGACGGGCCTGTAAATGCCGGCACCGGAATACCATCTCGAATTAGGCTCCTTGTGATCGACCCTTACGGCGATCTCATTTTCGCCCTCTTTAAGGCAGTCCGTTATATCCACTTCAAATACGGTATATCCGTATTTCCACTCAAATACCTCGCGGCCGTTTACATAGACATGGCTGTCCATATATACGCCCTCAAACCTAAGTATTCTTCTGTTTCCATCGTTTGTATATTCAAGACCTCTTTTATACCACCCTGTGGAGGTCTCATAAAGATTCAGCGTGTCATATATCAGCCAGTCATGAGGCAGATCCACCGCCTCAAAGCCTGCTGCATCCTTGTATTCGGTTCCGAATGCACATTTTGCAAATTTCCATTCGTCACATAATAGTCTGGTCGTTCTCATAAATATCCCCTGCCTCTGTGTAATCTATCTCTATTTGTGTAAGTCCTTTTGCGGGAAGTGTAGGTCCCGCAAGCTGCCTGTCTTTTCCTTCTATTATACTTTTTACTTCTTCGGGCCAGGTCCTGCCACTGCCCGCAAAAAGAAGTGTCCCGGATATTATACGTACCATATTGTAAAGGAATCCGTTTCCCGTGACCCTTATCTTTATCATTTTGCCTTCCCTGCAGACAGATATGTCATAGATCGTTCTGACCTTGTCTTCCACGTCTGTTGCAGCAGCGCAGAACGATGAAAAATCATGCGTGCCTTTAAGGAAGGCGGCCGCTTCTTTCATCTTTTCCACATCGAGATCGCCGTAGTAATGATAGCTGTATCTGTCCGTCTGAGGATCTCTTACTCTGTCATTATATATCCGGTATTCATATGTCTTTCTGTGATCACAGTGTCTTGGATGAAAATCGTCCTTAACACGCCTTGATGAAGTGATCACTATGTCCTGAGGGAGCCTTGCCTCAAGAGCATACATAAACCTTTCTGCGGGTATGCTGCTTTTTGTATCAAACACTGCCGCATTTCCCATGGAATGCACTCCCGCGTCCGTTCTGGAGGCTCCTATGACCCTTATATTCTCTCCTGTAAGGCCGGAGAGGGCTTTATTCAGTTCACCCTCTATGGTGGGGGCGGAGGGCTGCACCTGGAAGCCGTGGTATGCCGTCCCGTCATAGGCTACTGTAAGCATTATCCTTTTCATCAAACAAATCCCATATATTCAAAAGCGAATTTTGATGCTATGACTGTTCCCAGATACGCTGCCAGCATTATATATGCCGCTATGTCCGCACCGGAATATTTCAGCGGATGAAGCTTTGTCCTCCACTTTTCCTTGTTATAGCATCTTGCATCGAGCGCAAGCGACAGATCCTCCGCCCTTCTGAAAGCGGATATAAGAAGCGGGATAATAAGGGGGATCATTCCCTTTACACGCTTCATCAGACCGCCTTGCGTAAAATCGGCCCCTCTTGCCTCCTGTGCCTTGATTATCCTGTCGGCCTCCTCGCTCAAAACCGGTATAAAGCGAAGCGCAATACCTATCATCGTCGCAAAATCGTGCACAGGGACGCGCAGGTATATCAGAAAGCCAAGTGATTTTTCAAGCCCGTCCGTAAGTGAATTGGGCGTAGTCGTGTATGTCATCAAAGACGACCCGAGTATAAGAAGGATCAGCCTTATTGCGAAATAGGCCGCCCTTATTAATCCCTCAAGCGTTATCTTAAATATCCAGAAGCTTAAAAGGACCTGTCCTTCGGTAATAAAGATATTTATGATAACGCTGAAACACATGATAAAGATTATGCCCTTAAGGCCTCTTATCATATATCTAAAAGGAACGCGTGATACCCTTATCACCATCCCAAAGCATGCTATGATGAAGATATAGCCCGTAAAGCTGTTGTTTACAAAAAGCGAGATCAGAAAGATGAATGTCGCAAAGAGCTTTACTCTCGGATCGAGCGCGTGTATTCTGCTTTTAGCCGGGTAATACTGCCCGAGAGTAATATTCCTGATCATTTTGCCTACCTTTTATACATCTTTAACAGAACCTTAGAAAGCTCTTCATTATCAAAGCAATCGGGCAGAGCTATGCCCTTTCTTCTTAAAAGCCTTGTCATGCGCATGGCAAAGGGGACATCGAGCCCAAGCCCATTAAGCTTTTCATATTCTTTAAACACTTCTCTTGCGCTTCCTTTAAGCGCTATGCTTCCTTTGTCAAGAACTATGACTTCATCGGCGCCTGCTGCATCATCCATGTTGTGGGACACCATGACGATGCCCATTTTTTTTGTCTCCCTAAGCGTCTTAAGAAGGTTAAGTATCTGTTCCTTGCCTTCCGGGTCAAGCCCCGCCGCAGGCTCATCCAATACCAGAATGCCCGGGTTCATTGCCAGGACCCCCGCAATAGCCGCTCTTCTTTTCTGTCC
>Ga0247608_10002712_pt1 | contig 21597 bp, 37 predicted proteins | sample 176DNAGHGlowgp2_FD_193490 | JGI IMG/M metagenome (GOLD analysis project Ga0247608, IMG submission 193490) | Sheep rumen microbial communities from Palmerston North, Manawatu-Wanganui, New Zealand - 1766 DNA GHGlow gp2 | ecosystem: Host-associated > Mammals > Digestive system > Stomach > Rumen ...
GAATCTCACATGCTTGGTATTCCATATGAAAAAAATCAAGAAATCATTGAATGGCATCTACCAGACAGATCAGATGGTCATATTTTAAATGATATAGAAGCTTTTGTTACTCCAGAAATGTTAAAAAAGAGCACGATAATTAATGATGGAGTCACAAAAGATAAATTAGTTCGCTCATTACTTGCTTTTAAGAGTATTTTTTTGTATAATATAGGTATAACATCCGATTAGTTTAATTCTATTTATACAGATTATTATTTAGAAGATATTATTTCGAGAGAAGAGATAAAGAATATAATTAACAATAAAAAATACAAATTAGTTGTATCTAAATTAGATAAAAATAAACATTCATTTGTTGGATATTCTGATTTATTATTGTCGAAAGCTGCCATTAATGGAGATGGAGATCACGAAGCTCTAGTATATAGAATCGTAGTAGAATTTACAACTAAGAATGGTGAGCAAGCTCGTGTAACTTTAGGTTAGTTATAGGATCCAAATAATTTAGATAATAGAAAACAAGAAATACAACAAGCTGTAAATCATAGAATTAAAAAGCTTGAAAGTGCTCAATCGTCTTTTGCTAAAAGTTAGATAGATAAATTATAGAATTTTATCAATCAGTTCGATACAGTAAAATCTGTGTATAAATAGAATCTAGATGAAGCTAGAAATGCTTTTGAAAACAGAACTAATTAGGATAGCGATGAAATATCATTAGAAATAGGAGATATTACATTTAATGGAAACACAGTATTAAGAACTATATAGAATGCTTTATGGTTAAAAGAAGTCGACGAATATGGCAATCCTATTATACCATTTGAACAAGTTTCACAGATGAGATTAGATTCATTTGAGAAAGATGAAGCGTCTTTGAAAACACAAACTAATTTTAGAAGAAAAAATCCATATTTAAAAATATCGCCAGTATATATTTATAAATATATACAATCTGATGATGAAAATAATGGTATGTAGAGTATTCGAGGAAAAGCTGTTATTTTTGTTTCAAGAAACATGGCATTAAAGGAAGAAAGACTTTTAGAAACATGGTTAAGTGAGAGAGATTTAGAAGATTCTAGAAGAAGTGTTCGAATGATTATATTAGATAATGCTGGTTGTACTTTATCAGATTTATGTAATAATGAGTATGATGAAATCTTTAGAACTAAATCTAGCTCAGGTGGATCTAAATATAATAAGCTACCATTCGAAAACGATTATATGGGACAAAGACAATTGGTAGCTTTACATAATTTTAGAGCTAATTTATTATTGTTTTAGGACTATATAAGGACATGGCAAAATAAATATAATATTTCTGATAATGACATAGACATAGCATTACAATATTTACACGAACAATATTAGATATATGCTAATAATACTGAAAACCCAACAGAAACTGGATTTAGAAACTATGTAAGAGATCAATAGCCAGAAAATATATCTATATATGAATAGATATGGGAAATTAATGATAGCTGCGATCCTGATAATATAAAATAGTTTAGATTAGGCGTAGGCAACAATAATGATTGGCAAATACGAATGTATGACGTATAGCCTGGAAGAACATATACATCAGAATAGATTAGAATTGCTCAAAAAGCAAAGAAAGGTCAATAGTATAGAAATGCTATTAATTTCATTTGTATTAATATGAGAGGATTAGAGTAGATAATTAATATTATAGATGGAATTTACAATAGTTTTGTAACTCCTTTAAATATACAAATAAGAGATAATATAGATGATAGAACAATAGGAGATAAAGAAAGAATTAATATTGGCCAAGCAATTATTACATCATTAAATTAGATAACTGGTAATACTTCTGCTTTTAGCATTGTTCATGGTAATACAGATAGTGCAAAGGATGTAAAGCTTACAAAATATCTTCCAATTATACTAGTAAAAATAGCTAGTAGAGCTATGGCATATAGCAAACGTGATGAGAATGGCTTTCTACCAGCAATAGGAGATAAACCAGCAAGATAGTGGGATTGGAATTTAGCATCTACAATTAAAATTAATGAATACGATAATTCTTCTGATCCTCCAAAATTATTGGCAACTCATACTTTATATGTTAAAGATATTATAGAAAAATATAGCGGATTAATACCAAAGGTCTTAGACTTATGTTTTCATGGTACGTCAAATACAAAAGGATTAATAGATAGTAAGCTATATGGTAAAATATAGACTAAAGTAAATAGTGGACAAACATATAATAGTAAAGTTGAACCACAATCGAGTGATGCTTATTTTCCAAATGGATTTCTTGTTGATCCAAAAGCTGAAATTAATGGATTTTAGAATGGTATAAACGTGAAAAACTTCGGTATGTTTGCAGAATGCTAGTCGTCGATGAATCCATTATTCCTTGTAAGAGTAGCGGTAGACATGCCGAGATTTACTGTTAAATTTCATAAAAGAATATCAGAAGAATAGATTGGTGTAGAAGCTCAAACTAATTAGACTGGTAGTATTAATATAGATGTAGATCAAAAATTTAATGCATTACTAATACAACAAAAAGTGTCTTTTTTACAAAATAGTTCATTTGAAGATATTCCTGGATTTCTTTAGCAAATTATACAAGAACAAGATCTTGATACAACAAACCTAAGTTATGAATAGGATTATAATGACATAATAATAAGCGATGGAAATAAGAGAATTAAATATGATCCAAACACAAACATTGTTACAATCTTAGATAATGGTAATAATGAAGATAATCAATTGTTAACAAGATTATAGGGCTACATGATAAGCGATGATGCATTATAGAATAAGATAGTAGATTATTTGATAGATCAAGGATTGTTAATAGTAGAAAATGGAAAACTTAACTTCAAAGAAGGAATAACTAATACTGATATATATAATGAATATATTTCATTGCTTAATGAAATAGACTCAGAAGATATAGATAATTTTGAAAAATATTGGGATGATTTAAATATTAAAGAATGTGAATAATATGGCTTGTTCAATTAATTTAAAATTCGATAATGTAACAGAAATATATGAAAATGGATCTAAATATGATTCGTTAGAAAAAGTTACAAATAAAATCCTTGAACAAATTGGTAGATAGGAAAATAAAACTAGATTATTAAACGAATGGTTTAATAGTGAAGATGGTCTAGAATCTTTAAAAAATATTAGGGCTCATGCAACGTGGGCCCAAAACCATTCTCTTGATGAAATAAAAACAATGATATCAGATATCATTTAGGCTAAGAATGATTTAGCTGGATCAGAAATAGAGAGATTAGATTTAAATGATGATTATATGGAATTATTTTCAGGAAACGCTTTATTAGAAGTATATAGATTAAATATATTCCGTAGAAACATATTTAAATCATTAATCTTAAGGCATAACTTATATGAAGAAGTTTTTTAGAATAAGGTTGAACAATTGCAAAAGTTAATGCCACCAGATCCAAATAAATAGTATACTGATTTTAATGAATATATTGTAGATTGTTTAAAAGATATAAAAGAAAATAAGCAATTAAAATTTTCTGAACAAGAGAAAATAAAAATAGTAGATATAATTAAAGAACTTATATAGCCAGACATTATTGTAACAGATAGTGCTAGTTTTAATTTATCAATTGCTGCTTATAAAAATAGTTAGTATATATTACTTGGAAACTTTGTTAAAAAATACATTGACAAGGATTTTAAAGTTGAAAGATCATATAGAGATAAATATGGAAATGTTAAAAGATCATACATCGATAATTTGTTAGAAAAATTTAGATAGTACATTCGAGTATCGCAATCTAATATTTCGTTAGATATTGCTCTTGAATAGTATTTGTCAGACGGTGTTCTTGATGATAGATTACAAGCGATATATGCATATTTAAATGTAGTTCATTTTGACGAAACTATAGAATAGGAATTTGGAGATCTTATTAAGATAGATAAAACACTACCATCAGAACCATCTTAGTATGCTTCAGACGGTAAATCCCAACTTATCAAGTATACAATAGATAAGGATACAAGTGCAACTATAAAAGACTGGCGAGCAGGAGAAATTAGAGACGCAATTAAATTGACGACTAAATTTGAAAAAGTTCTTATTGGTTCTTTAGTGTTATATGACAGAAATACTGGAGTACAATTAGAAAGCAAAATTGATTAGAGTACAATTTCTAATGCATGGGGAAATTTGGTTGCTACAGCATGTAAATGGGTTACGTCTAGTGATGAACAAAATGCATTAAAAGAGGCAATTTTATTATCTCATGATAATCTAAATAAATATATACCCATTATCTTTAATTTATTATTTAATAGAGTTAATTCTTCATTATAGAAATCATTATTAGCAGTACATAATGGCCAATTGAACGATTCAGATTTAGATGTTTTATATTCTATTTATGCACAATTAATATCAGAATAGAAGAGAGATATCGAGCTTACTAAATCACAATCTATTAAAAAAATAGAGGATTATAGTATACGCTCTGGTCTTACACCAACTGGAAAATATTTATTGCAAGACATAATTTATGGAATCTTTGATAGAAGTCAACCAATTAATTATACTAGAACTAGATATGAAGGAGGTGAGGCTATTACAGAAATCATTTCTAAACATGGATCATTATAGTCACAAACACATGATTTAATTGATTCATTAAACATAGGATTAGAAAGAAGTTCTTACGATTCAAGGTAGATGGTTCTTGATAAATATGATATTAAAATTGAAAACCCTTCAATTATATATATTACCCTAAATAAAGATACAGATTCAGAACGAAAATATAAAATTAGCGCCACAAAATCTAATAATAATTCCGTATTTGATACATTTGTTAATGACAAAAGTATTGGAGTCATTGTCACCCCAATATTAAATGATGAAGAAAAAGACTTTTTATATAAGTTACAAACAATTATTCCTGGTTTGTAGCCTGATCAAGAATCATTATTAGATTTAGCAATCGAAGATCCGTTTAAGGATTAGAACAAGAAAAATTAGATTATCTAGTTACTCGAAAATATTACTAAAAGTCTTAAAAGTGAATATGATAAATAGATGATTAATAATATTTTAAATGTTTTACAATATAATTATTCATCTATATTAAACAAGTCATTTGGAAGTGAAATACAAAAAAATATATTATCAAAAGATCCACAATATAAAGAAACTAGCGAATTATTATAGTTTATAGATGATTTTTTAAGACTACATTTATTAACACCTGAAGGATTATAGACACTCGGATACTTTAAAATAAATGGTGGTTCTGTAAGGAATATGTTTATACACGCATTATAGATTGCATATAAATAGAGATTTTTGTCTGATTTTGATGTACAAGATAAAGAATCGAGTTTTACTAAATATCTAGAAGATCACGATAACAATGCTTATACTCTATTAATAAACAATAAGAGAACAGCAATTAAAAGACGTAATGGTAAAGTATTTTTTGTTGCAGCAAGTAAAGAAGATTGGATTGATCCATGGTGTATTGCGTAGAATATTTTAAGTGGAAGAGCAATCGATTCATCCACACGTGGTTTAGATGGAAATGCCAGACCAAACTATAGACCATCTTCTTTAGGATCTTTATAGTAGACTTAGTATAATTTATATAAATTACAGAAAGAAGATAACAGTCCAGCTAAATCTACATTATTTGTACAAAATCCATTTTTAATTGAAGATGTAGTTTATGGTACAGAATTAGGAAGTTGGGATAAACATGAGCAAATGGTAAAAAATTCTAATACAGGAGAATTATTATATAATGCAATAGCTCATGACTTTTTTAATAAATTGCTTACATCTAAACAAGTACAAATAATGCCAACAGTATATTCTGATAAAATTAGTTTTGCGTTATTTGTTGTTAGCATGAAATCTGTACTTGATAAATTTGGAATGAATAACCAAACATTACTAACATTAAATGAGGAACAATATATTCAATTATACACTAATACTGTTGGCTCTTATTTAGTAAAATAGCATGAAAACATTCTAAACGATTTAGCTATATTATTTGGCTTAGACACAAATAAAACATATTAGGAATTAGAAATTGATGTTAATAACAAATTAAAACAAACAACTAAATATGAGTTAGAACAAAATATAAGGGAATGGAACAAAAATCATCAAGATTAGCAATTAAATATTGGGGAAGATATTCATTATCGAATAAATAAAACAACTGGAAGACTATGTTTAAATGAGATATCTACATATTATTACGATGTATTTAGTCGTCCAAATCAACAAGATACAATTAAAGAAAGATTTTAGCAAGAAAAATTTAATTTTATTAAGGCTTTAATTGATAACAATGTCAGATTTTATACTGAATCTGTTTTGACAGATGAAACAGTATTCAAAAATATTATTAGAAGAGGTTCAGAAGATGGAATTAAATTATTTCAAAGTTCTGATGAAAGTAAAGAATATGAAAAAGAATGGGTTAAAAACGGTCGTTTGATAATTGCAAAATATAAAGGAAAAGAATTATTCTATTCAAGCGATCTTATAGGTGTTGACATAAATTAGATTGAACTTAATCCATTGTTATAGAAATACTTTTATGTTGATAATATTGTATCTGGAAACATAAAATATGCAATTCTTGGAAATGAAATTGCAGATCCTTTAAAAGCTGCAAATCTTGATTTTACAAAAGATTTTAATCCAATTTCTAAAAATTCAGATGGATCCAATAAAGATCAAACAGAATTAGATGCATTAAATCTTTTCTCAGAAGAAGAAATCACAGAATTATAGCATACTGATTTGGTTTCATTATCACATATTATTAATTAGTATGGTAATGAAATGAGATATTCTTTTGATGAACAAGAATTATATCAAAGTTTATTATAGCCAGGGAATGAGAAAGCATTAGAAAATTTCTACGTTGATCGATTCAAACCAGATACATATGATTACAATTAGGCGGTTGCTCTTGTTACAGAGTTATTAAACAAATTTAAAAAAGAAGATAAAATAACAGCACTTAAAATAAATTATTTAAACCAGAAGTATTAGTCTTTAATGTATAGAGTAATAGCTACAAGTGAAGGAACACAATATAAAAGAAATGTTATTATTCCAGCTACTCGTACAGATGTTTAGATGAATTCATTTACTGGTGTTGGTAAAACATCAAAAGTTGCTATTTTATCAGATATACAGGCACCTTATTTTACACCAAATGGTGATAAGGGAACAGAAGATGCTGATGATGGATCTGCTTGGATTAATCCATTTTAGGCTATTATGGAAAATTATAGTCTTGGACCAAACGAGGCTGGATATAATAATAAAAAACCAATATGGTATCATTATGATCCATCCACAGGAACGTCTGTATTATTAAAATTTGCTACATTTACATTAAGCAACGGATAGATGAGAATATCAATAAATTCAGAAGATTCTCATTATAAATTATTTAAAAAAATGACTAATTTATAGTGGCAGGAGTTTTTTGATTTAACAAAATCATCTGCACATAAAATAAATAAAGCAAATCCAAATGGTTCATTAGATTTCGGATCAGATATTTTGTCTAAAGTTAAAGGAAATTCACTTTATTATAGTAAACGAAATATTATTAAATAGATTATAGATTTAGAATACGATAATGATCTAGACGTATATTTTACAAAAGAAAAATATATCAATGGTCCAAATGCTAGTAGTCAATAGCAATATCATCTAGTTGCATAGTTATTTGACCAAGATTCTAATATAGTAAAAATAGAACAAGAAGAAGGAGAAAGTTAGACTGACTTTAAATAGAGAATTAAGATTTATATTGACAATAACGAGCAATTACATACTATTAATTCTTTATTTGAATTACATACGTCTATGGGCGGAATTGACTCTGTAGAAAAAAACAACGACGGATATACATGGTCTGAAAACTCAAACTATGCAGTTGTTGCTTTTATGAATAATGTAACTAAATGGATTAAAAATGATTCAAATGATACAAATTTAAATTAGGATAATTGGCATTAGACATTAAAAGATTATCATATAGGATATGCAGCCAATACAACCGCTGTTAAAAGAGGTCAATTTAATGTTAATAGTAGTAGTGTCTATACTGATAATACTCCTCTATTATATACTGTCCTTAGTAACGCTGGTTTAGGGATTTAGCAAAATGGTGATCATGAAGCAGATCAGGCAGAATTAAGTGAGCCTACTTAGGTTATCGCATCTCTTGACGCTGGTGGATATACTCATGAATTTGCTAAAATGGCATTTCAGGATCTAGGGCGTGTTGCAGCAGAAGGATTAAGAGTAGAAGTTGAGTAGCTTATTAATATTATTAACAAAGACGCAACTAAAGAAGAAAAATAGCAATTAGCATCTGATATCTATGATACATTTGCAAGAGCATTTATTAATACATATATAGCTAGAAATATAACAGACTTAAGTACTAATATTATTAATGCTCTTAAAGCTAACTTTATTAGAGGTGATGGACATTAGTTTGATAATTTTAAATTACCTATTTCTGATCCAAATATTTTTAATGATATAATTGCAAATTTTACTAGTAGATTAAACAAAAAATCATTAAAGAGAAAATATGCAGGTCTTGGTACTATTATGGTTCCAGGATATAAAAAAGCTCAAGTATATCATATAGGAAAAGATGATTTGTTGTTTGATGATGTATTAGACAATGCGTCCACTATACAATATACTGAAACATTTGGCCGTGGAATAACAAGAACTATTACATCAAATGCAATTAATAGGATTGTTTCAAATGCAAAAACAACAAGATATATTAAAACAGCTCCAGATGGTACAAAAAATAATGCTTGGTTTTTTAAATTAAGCGGTGATAATACATGGAGATTTAATGAATCTCTACAAGATACTGAAAGATATTAGCATCAAATTGGATTTGAAATTGTTTAGTCTAATGATGATCCTAAATTATATTTTATTCATTATAAATTAGATACAGAGTCTGGTATATCAACAAATAGAGAATTAACACACTTAGAAAGAGCCAGATTATATTTAGCATTAAATGATTTTTTGCCAATAGGTTCCAATATCGCAATTGATGATGATACAACATTAAGCGGGCATCTTGAAATTAATAACTTACAAGATTTTGGCTTCACATCAAATACTATAAACGTTACTGATATAGACGGAAATGAATAGGAAATTAATGTATACACATCCAATAAAGTATCATAGATTCAAGAGAATAAATTAATAGTAAAAGCATATTTAGACGATATTTAGGAAAAATCTAATTACAAAGAAATAGATGAATTTCAACCTGTTGATATTGCTGTAATAGATGGACATCCAAATATTTACTTTGATTTAGAAGATATAATGGATTATTATCATTTTATAGATAGAGATTGGAACTATTTTATAGCAAAACACAGAAAAGATAAATCTATATCAGCAGAAGCTTACATTGAACAATTAGATACTATATTAAATGAATATATATAGCAAATTATTGAAAATTATAAGATTCAAAATATTGTTATTAATCAAGAAGATGCATTAGAAGAAGCATTGTCAACACAATCCATTATGGATCAACTTGATAATGAATATATAATATTACGATCAAAATAGATTAAGTTTAAAGAAGATTTAACAAAACCAAGAAGTTTGCGTCCTCAAAGAATATAGTTCACAGTAGGAGGAAAAGTTAATAATTTATATAATTTAAAACCAGTTAGAGATGCATTATATTATGGATAGAGAGATAGAAAAGCTATATAGTAGGCTATAAACGATTTAGTAGATAAACATGTAGGATCATTATATACATATGATGAAAATCTTGGAACTGTTGTACTGCAAGAAAACGTATAGATTGATGAAGAATCAATAGATGTACAAGAAGCAGAATTAATGATGTCTAATATCTATAAAACAACATTTGACCAAGGGAATAATACATTAGCAAAATCTATAAAATCATTTGTTCCGCGTAAATTTGAGCCATTTAATATTCCATATTCTGATTTAGTTTTAGTTGGTGGTAAAAAATAGATAGGTATATGTTTTAAAAAACCATCTATAAAACTAACAACCAAAAATATTCGGCATAAGATTATTGGTAATAAAATAATGGCTTTATCAAAAGATAAAGAAATATAGGAACCTATTTATTAGATTGGAATATAGATAGAATCTCCAGATTATCAATACGATTTACAACATTAGTAGTTTATACAATCTGATGGAGAAGTAGTCGAAGGAATAATCAAAGGAGATATCTTTGTTGAAAACAAAACTGGAAAAGAGTTATTTTACAAAGATGGAAAAGTATATCAAAATATATACTTTGTAAAGAAGTATTATGGAGTTGTAAACTTTGGTAGAAGAGAAAAAAATCAATCTTACTATTATTTTGATCAAGAAGCTATAAAGAAATATTATTCTGATCAATCAACATAGGATTCTGATAAATTAATATAGGAATATATTGGTAATACATTATATAGAATAGCTCTTGATTCTGATTGTGTTACAGTACAACTAAATGGATTATTAAAAAGTGAAAATTTAAAGTTATTAAAGAATATACTTCAGTATCATACAAATATAGATGATATATATGACAAATCAACAGAAATTGCATATAAATTTATTAATGCTATCAGTGATTCGTCTCAAAAAGAATTAAATTTGTATCGAAATCCATATAGAATTGAAGAGGACGGCATAGCTATGACGTATAGTGATGCAGTAACGTAGTTGTACGAAAAATTAAAATAGTAGGTTAAATAGTCATTTATTCTATCTAGATATTTTACTGTTGCTAGAATTCCAGCTCAATCATTACAATCATATATGAAAATGAAACTTGTAGGTTTTATACCTATCGGAGAAAACGAATGTATGGTTTCGCATATATAGACATTATTACAAGGTTCCGACTATGATATTGATAAAGCTTATATTATGGGATATTCATTTGATAAAAATGGAAGATTCCTAAAATGGTCTCCGTTGTTTGATTTCTCATCCCAAGAAACATTAAATGCGTCATTAAGATTACCAACATCAGCAGGAATACAAGTTTCAGAGAATGATATAGCAATACTTGATATAAATAATGATTTACAAGAAATTTATTATTTAGAACAATCTGGAAGAAAAGCAGAAATGATAGATAAATATGCTGAAGTAATTAAAAAAATTGATGAAGCTGCAATAGATAATACTACAACAGTTAGAACAATTGAAAATACTTTACGCCCAATTTTTGATAAAATACGATCTCACGAAGAATTTTTATCAAAAATAAATCCAGATTACAGGGAAGATATTTATAAAAATGCTGTTTCTGCAAGAACATAGATTGTCAGTTCTAATCCTAAAAATATGCCATTAGCATATTCTCCAATAACAATTAGTGATCTAAGAAAATAGTCAGAGAGGTCTTCTAAAGGTAATTTGATTTATGGATTAACTGGAATGAATCCTGCCACAAAATTTATCATGCAAAAACAAAATATGGATGGTAAAGCGGTAATTGGAATTTCTGCAGTTGGAGAAAAGGTGTTTATGTATTTAAGTTATTACAAAAACGAAGCCATTCGAACAAATGATGATAAATGGACTGAAAGAGTTAGATTTACTTCAACTACAACTAGAATTTAGAATCGTTCTAAACAAACGCCTATTGCAATAACAAAGACAACAATTGCTGATACTAATTGGTATGGTATTGAGAATGCTGATGAATTAAAAGCAAAATTTAACGACATTGCAGCAATCTAGAAAACAATTAAAGAAAACAATCCATATATATCTAATGAAGATCTCGCTTTATAGACTTATGAATAGATTGAAAATCATACTCAAGCAGATTTATTAATATCGCAATTATTAAGTGCGGCTACTGATAATGCAAAGGAATTAATTTTAAACAAAATTAATGCTGGGAAAGATTTAGCAAGAGTATACTTACATTTATTAATTGAAGGATATGACTTAGCTGACATTGTTTCGTTTATGACAAGTCCGGCAGTTGAATTAATTTCTAAATTACTGGAAGTAAATATGTTTAATGAATACGATAATTTCACAAGAGTCAAAGATGCTATAGCAAAAGCAAAAGGTGAAATTAATATTTATAAATATATTTCCACATACGAATTAAGAAAGGTTGCAAACAAATTTTTGTAGCAATTTTCTGGATTTAAGGATCCTATCTTATAGAATTTTTTGAAAAACTATAATACAGCAACAAATGATGGATTATTTAAAGCTATATTTGATTGGTATTGGAAAATGAATCCAGAAAAATTAGAAGCACTAAAGATACAGCTTTCAGATGATAAAAACATATGGCTCAAATTTATAAGATTATGTGAATAGTATTCTATATTGTAGAACGAAATAGAAAATACAAAATAGTAGTACATAAGCTTAGATGATGAAGGCGGTTTAGAAAAAGATATTGATGAATTTGAAAAGATATATGAAAGGTCTTAGGAAACTACTAATCTTGGTACATTACTAGGATGGAATAGAGGTATGCCTACAAGTTTTTCTGAATTGTTACATAAAATTCATATGTTTGAGCATATGATGGAAGGATAGGCAGATAAATATATGGTATATAAATAGGATTCAAATGAATTAGATATTGATAAAACTATTGAAAAACTTCAAGCATCATAGAAATCAATACCAACCAGTATTAATATACAAACAATGCTTGAAAATATTTCTAAAGAAAAGATTAGTTCTGCATTTGATTTTCATAGATTTATGATAGATAAATAGTATAGAGAGTTAGCTATTGATTTTTATAATATAATCAAAGATACTCATAATATTTTTGATGTTATAACAAGAATACCAAATCATTTTGTTGCATTCTAGGCATATGACACAGCATATTAGATTCTAAGAATTTCATCTGTAAAAGCTGCAATTGTAGACGAAATGCGTATATTACTTAAGAAACAAAGAGTATTCTTCGATGAAGATAAAATTAAAAAACTTATTAATTATTCTGATGAGTTATTGATATCCAAGTTTTTATATGATAGAGATATTAAATTCCCGATAAATAAGGGTCAAGAATACTATACAGAAAATATGGATATATAGAAAAAACAAATCGGAGAAATGTAGAGTTTAAAAACATATTATGATGTAGCAAGCTTTAAAAAATGGTTTGAAAACTATTTACTTCCACAAATAGCAAACGGTATCGTTTATATTAACGGAGAACAAATTAAAGTAGATTCTACATTATATGATTTAACTCAATATATTATTGACGGAACTGAATCTGGTTATCCTATTAAGAAGATGTCTTTTAGGATGAGTAATATTGAAAAAGACAATAGTGCTGCTGCTAAATATCAGAAAGCCATGCTAGCTTTGCGTAGGCTAGATGATTTCAATTCAACTCCTTATAAGATAGCAGATTATGTAATGTTATATAGCTTATTGGTATATAAAAACAAACCTGGAAATGATAGAATGACATAGTTGTTTGGCACATCATTAATGAAAGGTTCCAATTTAATATCTGATTATGTTAAATATCTTGGTGAAGAAGATTATAAAGTTAAATTTGCTTTAATGGAAGGATCTCTTGAAGATTACTTACAAAATGAGCTTGGATTTACTACTGATACGGCCCAATTTAAGATGGCGCCTATATATTCAAAATATACAAAACGCAGAGCTTAGGAAAAATTTATAATTGTTTCAGATCGTAATGGATCTCATTATGAAACTCGTGACAATCCATATGCTACAGCTGGTACTGGATATGATGAATATAATGGTTTACCGTTTTTACAGGAAGATTCTCAAGAAAAAAAATCTGATAGATTGTATAATTTTATGTCTGATGCTGTATTATATGCTCCATATATAGGAATGCCAAAGTATCTAAAAGAAATACTTAAAGGAGACGATGCTGATCTTATTAGACAAATACTAGATCAATTATAGCGTGATAGAATATTAAAAATTAGAATTGATTGTCATGGCGTGTAAAATTATATTTAATACAAAAAATGGCACAATTGAGATTGCAACTAATTTTGAACAAGAGAGTGATTTCGATGGTTTATAGACTATAGCAAACAGTCTCCAATCTATTGATGATGCAACTAAAGAGGCGTTAATCAAATAGATTGGAGACGCTCTCATAAAATCAGAAATAGTTGATTATAATCCCAATGAAGTGTATATTCCAACACATACAAAAGACGATTTGTTAATTGAATTTCCAGATGAGGATTGGGGAACGGATTCTGATATTCCATCTGTTATTTTAGTAAATGATAAAAAAAATATTAGATCTGAAAATTTTTGGGGAATGCACAGAGTCGTCTAGGGTTCAAATGAAGTATATATTGTTCCAAAATCAAATATAAAGGGATTTGTTATGCATATCAGATTAAAAAATTTAATAAAAAAATTAGATCTTGATTCTAAAGAATTAGAGCAATTACAAAAATTATATGATAGCAAAATTAAGGAAGAGCTAGATAATGATGTAAAAATATTAGATGACAAAATTAAAGCATATAAAGAAAAACTAAAAAATAAATATCAAAAAGAAAAAGATACAATACGAGAAAAGCGTAGAGTTAATCAAATTAAAATATAGTTTTTAGAACCAGATAAAAAAAGGCTTGAATAGTTAATAGAAGCAGAAAAACAAGGATATTCACGTAAAGCACAAAAACAAAAATTAAACGATCTTATTTAGCACTGGAACGATGAAATTGCCAAATTAGAACAGATTATTAAATCAAAAGAAGAAGAATTAGATACAAGAATACAAAACATTGAAAGTGAAAGCTATCGTGACGAAGAAGTAAATAAATTGTTACTTCAGTAGAAAAATATTAGAGAAGAAAAAAATTTACCTAATGTTGATAATTTACGAGATTTTTTAAATCATTTTATAACACACGTCAACGACTGGAATACTTATTTGTCTTCTGATACATATTATAGTGTAGTAAGAGAAATTAGAGCATTATTAGGTTGGAATTACAATACAACAACTAACGATAGACTCGTGTTAACTATGGAAACTGCGATGAAACCATATGGAGAATTAAAAGTTCTTAGTTTCTCAGAAGTTAGACAAATTCTCAAAGACCAAGGAATTAATACAGATAATAATTCTATCAAAGAAAAAATTAAGTTTTTCTATGAATAGAAATCAGCTAATTATTATTTAGAATCATTAGACACAAATAAAAAGCTTTTATTTTTTAAAAGGAAATATCATTCTTTAGTAGATCTATACGATTTCATGACTAATACAGAATTATTACCATAGTTGGAAGATCGTTATAAAGGATTTTATATTTATTCATTTGAAGACAAAGGTGCAAAAAAATATTTTGCTTCTGATAAGCCTTTTTCAAGAAATGTAAAGGCTCGTGTATTTCTAGAAAAAAATGATGTAATACAATACGTGAATAATATATACGATAGAATACCTATGTACATTTTTGATCATACTGATTTAGAACAAGCAAGTGACGATATATCAAAAATTACAGTAAAAGGATATTATTAGACTGGAGATATTATTGCAACTATAGATTATACTAAAGGACAATATCATTTACCTTATGGTTATACAATGGGTTAGTTTGAAGAATTTGTGAATAATACTTTTGATCCAGATTTATCATAGGATATTTTAGAAAAAATGAATAGCATTGATAAGGCTTCTATATTTTATTCATATTTTGCCAAACATCCATCTTTCTATTTGAATAGAACATTATACGATTTGTATAAAAATGATGTTGTAGAAATTTTAAATGGAATAGATAGTGCATCAGAAATATTATATACAATCAACACATAGAGCTATAATAGGAAAACACATGAATCAACTATGTTTGTTACCAGATTATCAAATAATATCAATGATGAAACACCTTCTAAAAAAATAGAGCCACTTCATACTTCTTTTTTAACATTATAGTCGATAGCAAAAACATTCAGCGAACACGGAATTTAGGTACAAATACTTAGTAATGAGGATTATATAAAAAAATTCGGTGTATAGGGACGTGGATTTCATGATGGTGGAATTATTTATTTGAATGCATCATTTGCAAATTATGGAACACTATTACATGAATATGCACATTTATTGGTTGGTATTTTAAGAGTTAAAGACCCAAATAGTTATAATGAATTATTATTTAAATTATATGACTTGTTATAGTAGCCTGAAAATATAAAAGGATTACAAAGATATCAATCTCTTAAAGAAAGATATTCACAATTAAAAATAGTTTAGCAATTATCAGATGATGAAAAAGAATTGTATTATTTAGAAGAATTTTTTGCATATATGTATTCTGAGCATTTATCAAGGAATAAAAATATAACTATATCTGATATTTTTGTGCCTGTAGATAAAGCTGTAACATCAAGTACAATCTTTGACAATCTAAATTTGTCTGATTTGTATAAAAATGCTACTAAACCATTTGCAATAATAGAGAATTTATCTTCATTAATAAGAAATACAAAAACTAAATTAGGTATTGGGTTTGATCCAGATGCACAAATAACACAAGTAGCAAATAGTTTTATTGATCGCAATATTGGTGAAACATTACAAGAAGGCGTGATAGTTGAAAATTGTAAATAATATGAAAAGTGATAACTGTAAATATAAAATAAAGTTTGGTGAAAATATTCTTGAATTTACAAGAAGTTAGTTGTGTACATTTATTTTAATGAAAGGTATACATACAAAAGAAGATCTAATAAATTTAAAATATGACGGACATCATAGTTTAAGTAAAGAAGAAACTGTAAAAAGGGTTGAAGATGCTATTAATGAAAAGGTGACAATTAAAGCATCCTCTAAAAAAACTTCTACAATTGATGATGAATATAGTTATGGTTCTGAATATCTTACGCCTTGTCAATACTTAGATCAATATGGAATCATGGCATGGAATGGTTAGCCAAAATTTAATGCAAGAATGTTTATTGATAGAGATGAATTTGCAAAATATGCAAAATAGGCTCTTATTAATACAGATAAACTCACAGAGGATGAAGCAGAACAAAAGATAAATACAGAATTTATATCTTGGGATAAAACAAAAATAGATGCAAGAGATATTCATGAATTAATTACACTTGCATTTTTAAATAGAAACCTTATCAACGATAATTCATTTTCTGCATTTATTGATAAAATACAACAAAATATACCAAATCTATGGAATAAAATAAAGAATGATCCTCATAGTAAAAATATGTTATTAAGTTTTCTTAATAATATTATGCAAAAGATTAATGTTTAGTTAAAAGGTATACGGTCTGAAGAATATATAGGAACATCAAGATTTAATAAAACATTTACTGCTAAAATATCTGGTTCTGATGAATTAATAGCATGTCATATAGATCAACTATATATAGACAAAAATGGTGGTATACATGTATTTAACTTTAAAACAACAACAATGCCACCTAAAGATTGGTCTATAAATAAGGATTTAAAGTATACTTATGAGGTTGCATTAATTAAACGTATTTTAGCTGCTAATGGTATTCCAGTAGAATATATTGACAAAGATGGTCAAATACAAAATAATATAAATTTTTATAATATTCCATTAGGAATATCTTATAATGAACCTACTGTACAGAATGATAAAATTGTACAAGATAGTATATGTTCTAATATAACAAGTATGACTGTATATGATCCAATAACATATTCTGTACGTAATGATAAAGCATATCTAAAAAAATATGAACAAGATGTAAAAAATATTATAAAAGTAGATAGTGAACCAATATAGGATTTAACAATTCATGCCGATTTAGAACGTGCGGATTTATTAAGTAGATGCATTAATCCAGAATATGATGCAAAAAGTAAAGGCTTACAACTTTCTGCGAAAACATGGATCAGAGAACATGAACACGATATTAAATTCGAAAATGATGAATGGATAATAACATTTGAAGATGGTACTGAGATAAGATCTTCAAATCCAAAAACACCATCAAACAACCCTGATTTAATTTCTAAAATATCTGAAAGATTAGATATTATTGCAGGAGGAGAACCTATAGTTATTGATAATTTAATTACAGAAATCATAAATAATTATCATGTTAGAAGTTCATTCCAAAATCGTAGGGGTTTTAGATTTTCAGCTAGTTATGCTGATGCATCATTAGCATTATATCTAGATGAAAATTCTGATGGAGAACATGATTGGTAGTTATTACAGAACGATAAATTATTTTCATGTGGAATTTTATTATTTAAAAATAAAAACACTGGATAGATTGATATTGTTGTTCCTAGTGCATTAAGACCAAGGGAACTTATTCCTTTAAAAGAAAAAAGGAAAAATATTCTAGGCTATTATACTGAAGACATGAATGCTCCAACTCTTATGTAGGCCACATATGGAAATATGGAAATAATACGAGCGTTAGCAGTATTAAATGAAATAATGCCTGAGCTTGGAGAAGATGGGAAACTTGGTGATATAAAAGTTATTACACCATATTCAGGTGGTGATGGTCTTTACAGACATGCTAAAGATATGGTAAAAGAATTTAATACGATAGTCAGGTATTTAAAAAATAATATTTCAGATTTAGCTGATTATAAAGTCAATTTTAATAAAACGCAATTTGTAGATTCTACAACATTAATTGTACAATATACACAATCTTTATTAGGTGGTAGTGAACTATCTACTAATAGAAAAAATGAATTAATTAATTCTTTAGGTTTAAATGGTTTAGAAAATCTAAAATCAAAAGAAGCAATAATAGTCAAATTACAAGAAATTGTAGAAAATATAGAAAGTGGGAAAGACCCAAACGCTATTATAGAAGATAGAAAATCTCTAAATAAAGATAAAAGAATAATAGCTAATATTTATATAGAATGTATTAAAACAATAAATCGATATAATGGTATCGAAAGCCCATAGGTAAAAGAAATAGATTCATTTTCAAGAAACATGTTACCATAGTATGCCAATCCAGATGAAAATGTAAGATATATGGCAAATCTTTATGCTCGTGCACTTGATGAAAGTTCTATTTAGTTTGATAAAAAATATTCCCCTATTAGAAAAAGAATCTAGGAATTTTATGAAGAATCTGGATATGGAACAGTTAAGTCTGCAGTATTAGGATCAGCTGAAAGCGTATTTAAAAATATGTTTGAATTAGATGCTAATGGTAAAAAAACATGGTACTTTGTAAATCCTTATGATAAAGTATCTAGCGCATTACTGAGCGAAAAACAAAGAGATTTTTTAAAATTTATTTTATTCTAGCTAGGTAAATTAAAAGAAGAAAGAATTGCAGAATATTAGTTCCCGTTCTCATCATATGAAGATCCAAAAATCGCTAATTGGTTAAAAGATGAAAACAATAAACGCTCATACCTTAGAGTACCACTTGAAAGAGGGTCAACAGCACATCAAGTAAGAAATGGTGCAACTGGTGTAAAAAATCATTTTAAAGAAGAATATTCTAAAATGAGAAAATTTGGTTTTGGAGAATATTTAAAATCAAAATATCAAGAAAGACAAAGTGAAAATAGTTTTTCTGATAATGCAGAACGAAATGATCCGTTGTTTAAATTAACTGTACATAATGCATTAGCTGCTTCTGTAGACAGCCCTGAAATTCGTAAATAGATGTTAAATACTCATGAAGATGATTATTTTGAAACAAATATAGAATACATAATAGCTCATTTTATTGAAAAACAAATTATGACAAAAGAGCTTACAAAAGTTGCATTTTAGGGAAAATGTTTAATTATGGAAATGCAATTATTAGGAAGTACAGAAGGTTAGAAAGCAAAGGGTATTTTACAAAAAAGTATCATGGAAATTGAAAAATACTTAAAAATAAATGTATTTGGAAAGACTATTATGGAAGATTTATCTATCCAAGCTATGGAATTTTTAACGCCAGCAAAACGACTCATGAGTCATTTATTCATTGCTGGAAACTTACGATCTGCATTTCGCGATTCTTTTGAAGGCTTATGGTAGAATTTCATGAGAACGGCTACTCATTTTCAAAATGATTTAAAAGCTGAATATATTAGAAAAGGATATAAACATGTCTTGCAAGATATGTTTAAAAGTGATAGAGATATTAATATCATGTCAGAGCTTTGTTTAAGATATCGCTTATCTAACACTGATGCTGCACGAATTTCAGAAAGAGCATTAATGGGTAGAGGAGGAATTTTTAATCCTGATCAATGGGCCTATTCAACATTAAGAGCACCTGATTTTCTGAATAGAATGACGTTATTTGTTGCAAGATGTTTACAAGATGGTGTATGGGGTGCATTCTCATTAGATAAAGAAACTCATTAGTTAAAGTATAATTGGAAAGAAGATGAACGTTTCAAAATATACGCATCAGGAGACGAGAATAATCCTAAATATTTAGAATAGAAAGCTTTATATTACGCAGCTGTAAGAACATATAATCAAGAACATCCAAATAATACAATAACATATGATGGCAATACAACGCCTTTACCTGAACCATATTCACAAAATGAAATTCGTCAATTTAAGATGTTTTCAGATGGTATATATGGTGCGTATGACAAATCATAGAAAGCTATGTATGAAAACATATTTTTAGGATAGACGTTTGGCGTTTTTACTACTTGGTTAAACGGATAGGCTGCGGCATGGTTCAGAAAACCAGGATATTATAGTGAATATTTTACTACAAGAGATAAAGATGGTAATTTGTTAATAAAACGAGATGATTTTTCTGGAAATGAATTATATATGGATAAAGATGGATTTATTGTAGAAAAAACTGCAGACGGTAAATTTATTGATGAAAATGGCAATGAATTAGATCAAAATGCAAAATATACACCAGTAATAGATAAAATACCATTACCTGTATAGGGTATTATTTTTACATTAGGTACATTAGTCGAAAAAGTTTTTGGTGAAGATGGCATACAGGGCGCTAGAAGATATTTGCAATTAAATAAATATGAAATGGCAAATTTTAAAAAAGCATTAACAGATCTATTAATGTGGGCTCTATTTGGAATCTTATTTGGATCTATTTTTACTCCAGCATATGAAGAACATAAAAAGAATATGGATGTAGATAATTTGTTAGGGAATATGTGTATTGAAGCATTGTATAAGTCAACTATAAATTCGTATGATGGTTTTAAAGGTCCATTTGCTATGATATAGTATATTACAGATGATATTGAACCAAGTGCAGCAAATGTATCAATAAAAGTTGTATCAGACGCAATGAAAGTTATTATGGGAGAAAAAAACTTCACTGCATACATGTATAATAATATGCCTGGAATTAGGGTATTCAAAGATACTTTAGGCAAAATTGAAAAAGCCAATCAAAGTTTGTCAAATAAATAAGCAAAGCATAAAACTAATAATCTTGCTGCTAATATTATTATACAAAAATAAAATACGAGTAATAATATTTTAATTATCATAATATTCTAAAAAAAA
>Ga0247608_10002713_pt1 | contig 21594 bp, 21 predicted proteins | sample 176DNAGHGlowgp2_FD_193490 | JGI IMG/M metagenome (GOLD analysis project Ga0247608, IMG submission 193490) | Sheep rumen microbial communities from Palmerston North, Manawatu-Wanganui, New Zealand - 1766 DNA GHGlow gp2 | ecosystem: Host-associated > Mammals > Digestive system > Stomach > Rumen ...
AGACCGAGCTCGTTCTGCACAAGAGATTCAATCGGAAGGCCGTGGCAGTCCCAACCGAAACCGCGCGGAACCTTCTTGCCCTTCATGGTCCACTGTGAGCAACAAAGCCCTCGGGTGTTAACCGAGGGCGGTTGCGAGAGTGAGCTCGTTGACAATTCTTACTTGATTTATTAGAGCGAACGGTTCTTAGTTTCGCGGAACGATATCCTTGATGGTACCGGCAAGTAAATGACCGTAGTGCGGAAGACCCGTTGCAAACGGAGGGCCATCGTAGAAAGTGTACGGTTCAGTTTCCGGACGGGAGTCCAGCGACTTCTTGAACGATTCATCCTTATCCCACAAGGTAAGAACTCGTTCCTCAATATCAGGGAACGTCTCGTTTTTATCTACTTCGCGAAACAAAGCCATTATAATAACCTCTATAAAATTTACGCGAGGAAATTTAGAAAAAACTGACTAAGAATTCAAAAGGGAAAGCACGCGCTCTTCGATTTGCGGGACAACTTCGCAAGCCGAGAGTCGCGGGAGACTGTTTACAGGCTCCCATGACCGAGGCGAAGAAGTTGGCGCTTGCGCAACGTCTCTTCTTTCTTTACTTCACGAAACATTTTTTGAACCTCGGAAGGGTATTGCTAGACGAAAGACGAGCGGTTCGACAGGCTCACCGACCTTGTAAGATCCCTGAGCTTGCCGAAGGGATTGCGCAATCCATCGCCAACGCAACCTAACGTTAAATTTTCGGGCGTAAATGTAGAAATTAGCCCACCCCATGGCAAACCTCCCCATTTCAAATTACAGGATATTGCATATCGCTTGGACCAAAATTATGAAGGGGTGTAGTAGGCGACATTATACCGCATTCCGTCAGTTGCAGCTGTTGCAAATAATTCAAGATCAACCTTGCCGAAATATTTTTTCAAAACGGACTTTCCCTCTCAATTGTCTGCATGCGTTTCTTCAATCGCTTTCGCTTCACTCAGGAACTTGTCGAAATCGCTCTTGAACAGTTTGTCCTGGACAATGCGGTATTTTTCAAATTCACTTTCGGCAAAAGCCTTCGCAATCTCTGCCGACACCCGACCCTTGTCTGTTAGAATCTCCACCTCGTTGAAATCCAGGAACTTGTTGAGGCGAAGCGCCCAATCTTCCATCGTCATGGGAATTTGCCGCTTTGCCTGAAATTCCGCATAATCAAGGTACATCGTCACGAAACGTTCCAACTGGTGCAATTCATCCTTTGAAAGGTAGTTCTTCGCAACGCTGACATCCGACTTCTCGATTTTCCCGTCAGGAGCCTTGCGCCAGGTCGTCAAACCCATATGCGTCTTTTTCGCATCGGCGCGTTCCATAATGAGTTCGGCTGCGGTATGCCGGTGGATAGCCCAGTGCAACTTGTTCTGCACATTTGCGAAAAAATCCCTTGTCGTGACTGCATCCCGGCTATAATCGACACTCGTCGCGTAGATATCGGTAATCTTCTGGTAAAACTTACGCTCCGACATCCGGATTTCCCGGATTTCCTCGAGCAAGTTTTCAAAGTATTCCTCGTCAAAAATCTGGCCGTTTTCCAGGCGTTGCTTGTCGAGGACATAGCCTTTTATCGCGAAATTGCGCAAAACGTTGGTCGCCCATTGCCTGAATTGCGTTGCGCGGATAGAATTCACGCGGTATCCCACCGAAATTATCGCATCGAGATTGTAGAATTTGGTATTGTAAGTCTTGCCGTCGGCGGCAGTATGTGCAAATTTTGCACATACTGAAATTTCTTCCAACTCGTTGGTTTCAAAAACGTTCTTTAAGTGCTTGGTGACTACGGACCTATCGACATCGAACAGCCTTGAAATTCCGTCCTGCGTGAGCCACACATTTTCGTCCTGGACGCGCACTTCTATCGAATCCTGAGAATTCTGCTTGGTAAACACCAAGAAATCGATGGTACTATTGCGAATCTGCAACGTTTTGCTCATTTCTACCTCAGAATTCAACACAACAGGCTCTTTTTTGTTCATTTTCAACTCCTTCCTTGCGGACAAGCAAAAATCGCAAGGCACAAAGATACACATTTGTTCACTACTAAATATAAACAAACACAAGGCGGTTGTCAATACCCCCGGCGCATTTTTTGAAAAATATTTCGCGGGGGCGCGTCAGCGACCCCGCGGGCATCTTGCGCCCCGCATCCAGCAACCTACCCTACCTCAGTGGGTTCTTGTCACTCTTGTACCACTTCATGAACTCGGCGATGCCGTCGTGCAGGTAAAGTCGCGGATCATGTCACCGTTGTTGAACACCTTGATGGGCTCGCCCTTCGAGATGGCACGGGCAAACAGCATGGGGCTCATGTCGGGCTGAACTTTTGCTCTTCTTGCTCGCCGCATACAAACTAACCGGGTTGTCGACCTTGTCGTCTTCGCTGTACGGGACCTTGCTGTTCAGGCCATAAACAGAACTGGACGACGCATAGAGCAAATGCTTTAAGAAAACCGACCATGTTGCTCTGCATGTAGGCATACGGGTTCGTGATGGAGTAGCGCACGCCCAAAGTATCAGGGCGTTCCCCGGCCCTACGGGGCACCGACACATCCAAAAATTTTAAAATATGAATAAACAATTTTTTCGTCTAAATAGACGATATAGGATTACAACTTCATGTGGCTACTTTTTTGTTGCCTTTCCTTCAAAAAAAAATGTTCCGTTATATTGCACGAACAACATATGTAAAATCTTTTTGTGTATCAAATAAATTCTCAAAACCACTAGACAAAAGCACCTCCACATTACCTGTCTTCGAAATAATTTTCATATATCGGTCATGGCAATCTTTATATTCCGATTTCCAACAATCATAAAGCAAATATCTGAAATTTGGCAGAGTTCCTTTTACACTTTTTAGGCAATCGTTTAATAATTTCCACTCATCACTATTTTCAATACGTTGTATAGTTGACCTATTGGGGCACCAACACACAACAGTCAGTGTTCTAGCAAACGAGAAATCCATTAATGAGACAATCTTTTTTATCAATTCCAAGCATTGCTCTTTCGATTTGTCTACTGCTAAATATTTGTCATATATTGTAAGACCTGTAAATTCCTTGCACAAGGACTTAAGATGTTCTACACATTTTGTACGCGCAACACCCTTTTTGAATGTTCCCGTAAACAGCAGCCGAGGATTGTCAAAGTCATCTATTTTTACATATGGAAACTCATTTTTTTCGTCGTCTAAAATGATTTTAAACCTAGTATGCTCCGCTAATTCTTCTAAGGACGCGTCTTGAGGAATTCCACTTCCAAGAAGAGCCGACTGCAATTCTGGAGAAATATTTTCAGCACCCAAAACATCCTTCATCTGCCTATAATTCGTCAAATGAGGCTTGTAGTATGAGAACAATTGATGAATTTTATCTAAATTAACCGTTGACAGATCAACTACAGGTATTTCACCATTACATGATTGTTTAACAGCATAATAAAGAGCAAAAAGCGAGTCACTCAAAACTAAATCTTGAATTTGGCTCATTAACCAATCTCCAACAATTCAGCCAATGTTGCGTCAAAGAAGCCTGCAGGGAATCGACAACGTTTACCATCTTGTAAGAAATGACCATCCCGTCCAATTGTCATTTTTTCAAAATCATCAACACTTGATTTCTTGTAATAGATAAAAACATCTTCAGGTTTAAGCACGCCTTTTAAGACATCATATTGAACCTTATTAATCAGATGTTCACAATGCGTTTCTATTATAACTTGGATTCCCTTTGAAGCAATAAAAGATAAGAAATGTCCCACCGCAGATTGTGCTTTCGGATGCAAATGCATCTCTGGGTTTTCCACAATCACAATTTGTCCAGGCCTTGCACACAAACAAACAATCAATAGTTTAGCCAAATAACTTACGCCCGCGCCCAATTGCATTGGTTCTATATTCGGCAAGCCACAAAAATCATAATAAGGCCTTACCGATTCCGAGTCGATTTTCTCAACTTTCAACCCAACAGAAAAAATTTTTTCATCACTTTTTAGTATTTGGCTCATCCAATAATCAACATTACCAGACAAAGTCAAATCATCCATCACAGTTAAACTTCCATCAATAGCATCATGTTGATGGCGATAAAAATAACCCATCACATACTCTGCTCGATCATCAAATTCATCACTGTCAATTAATTTTTCTTTATTTTCTGGGCCACTACGATTCTCTGACAAGTAGACAAAATCTACGTTTTTTTTGAAATTTAAATTTGCATTTTCCAACCGGAAAATGTCTGGTTCAACGAAACAACTAAAATCATCTAACTTTATTCCAACATTCTTTGCACCTTCTCTCCTATTGCGAATAATTTCAAAACTCCAATTTCTTAAATTTGGAATATGCAAACTATTTGGCGAGCTTTTATATCTATCGACAGCTTGTTTTATTCGATCCATTCTTTTCAACTGTTGTGCCAAATCCGCCTTCAATTGAGTTTCATTTATATCTTTTGCATCAAACTTCATTAACCTGTTCAGATACGCATGTAATAACGAGCTTTCCTGTTCGATTTTTCTACGCAAAGTCTCGCGAAATTTGTCATCTAAAGCATCTTTTTCATTCAATGCATCAGCCATTAGTAAAAGCGCCTGTATAACCGACGACTTGCCAGCACTATTAACACCGGTTATGATGTTAAATTTACCCAGATTAAATGATTCTTTCTTTAATGATTTGAAATTTTCAATTTCCAGCAGCCGAATCACTTAAACCTCCTTTGCAATTCCATAATTGCACCAAATCTTTCATTAACACGAGTCGAACTATCCACCTGTTTGGAGAAATCTGAGTTATATAATTCCATTTTTTTGAAATTTAAAGCAACTTTTATTTCATTCGCTTTAGACCGATAATCTACACTAGTATCGGAAAAGAAAAAAGTCAAAACTTCAAATAAAGCCATATTTATAGGCAATTTTTTTTCTTCACCACCTTTTGAAAATCTAAAAGCATCTTCGCCCAATATCTCGAAACTGTTTTGCATTGCCCAAACAAACACTTCTTCCAATTTGGTTATTTTTTCATCAGAAAAATCATTTATCACATCCATCGCTTTGGCAAGAAAATCATCAATATCACTTTTGTATTCAACATCTAGGAATTCATCCCATTTGTTGAAATACATAAAAAAGGACAGAAAGCGAAGTATTATATAGCGGTCTTTCATTCTTCCCGGCTTAATGGATCTCCCCGTTGCCAACAAAAATTCATCTGTCTCAGATAATTTTCTTAACAATCGAGTTGACTTACCTTGATGCAACGCATTTCTCATTTCTTGATGATTTAATTTTTTTCCTCCACGATTTACCCTATCAAAAATATCAAACTTAACATCTTCAGGGGTTGGAGGCTGAATTTTGTATACAGTCATCTGAAAATCTTCTATTATGCCTTGCATCATCGGGGAAAGATCAGAAAATTTTTTCCCTTTTTCATCTGGAAGAATTTTTAATTCAGACAAAGCAAATTCATTATCCATATATTGAAAAATAGCAGTCAGTCTCTGTCTACCATCAACTACCTGTAATTTTCCATCATTTTGTTCAAAAAAATACAGAACAGGGAGAGGAATTCCCATAAGTATAGACTCTATCAACTCAGACTTATCTTTTAGATCCCAAACAAAAAGACGCTGAAAATCAGGATCAATGATTATTTCTTGGCGTTCTGGATTAGCCTTTCTCTTCAGTTGAAATAAAGAGAACTGGTCACGAGTTATTTTCACCTTGGCAGGATAAACATGTTGTTGTACCCTCGCATCAAGAGTGCCTTCATCTTCCAAATCTTCAATTTCACTCATATCATTAATTTAAAAAAAAATTAATCGATATATTATTTTTTTAATCAATATTCTATTTTTTTCCCATTTAAACAATCCAGATCACTACAGCAAGTACGCAGCATTAAAGAGACAGAATCTAATGATTCATCACCCAAAAAGCTTTTTTTGTCTAAATTCCAATAAAAATGTCGCGAAACTAGAGTCGCAAGGGGGAGGTGTAGGGCATAAAAAACGAGAGGCTGCACAAGCAGTTCCTCGTTTTTTTATACTCTAAAAGCAGCATTATTTCCTGTGGAAGTCGTCTTCGACGCGGATGATGTCGTCTTCGCCGGTGTATTCACCCACCTGGACTTCGACGATCACGAGCGGAAGCTTGCCTTCGTTCTGCAGACGGTGAACTTCGCCCATGGGGATGTAGGTCGATTCGTTCGGGCGCACGTAGAACACGTTCTTGCCGACGGTCACCGTCGCGGTGCCGCTCACGACCACCCAGTGCTCGGAACGGTGCAGGTGCTTCTGCAGGCTGAGGCGCTTGCCGGGCTTCACCACGATGCGCTTCATCTTGTAGCGCTCGGTGGATTCGAGCACGGAGTAGGTGCCCCACGGACGGCTCACTGTCTGCGGCACGTTGATGAGGTCGGAACCGCGGACCTTGAGTTCTTCCACCACCTTCTTCACCTTCTGGCTACTGGAAAGCGGGGCGACGAGGAGTGCATCCGGCGTGTCGACGATGAGCATCTTGTCGAGGTCGATCGTCGCGATGGCGCGCTGACTGCCCATCACGAGGGAGTTCTTCGAGCCCACGGCGATGTGGCGCGGGTTCACGTTGTTGCCGTTGTCGTCGTGCGGATATTCGTTGTAGAGGCTGTCGAAGCTGCCGAGGTCGCTCCAGCCGATATCGCTCGGCACGACCTTCACCTTGTTCGACTTTTCCATCACGGCATAGTCGATGGAGTTGGAAGGAATCGCCATCATGTCGTCGCGGTCGATGCGGATGGGCTCGCCGTCCTCGATGGATGCATTGGAAAGAGCCTTCTGTGCGGCGGCGAGCATCTCGGGGGAGTACTTGCCGAGCTCGGCGAGGAAGGTCTTCGCCTTGAAGCAGAAGATTCCGCTGTTCCAGTAGAAGTTGCCGGAGAGCAGGTACTTCTCGGCGGTGGCGAGGTCGGGCTTTTCCACGAAGCGCTTGACGTCTTCGCCGGCGGCCTCGATGTAGCCGTAGCCGGTCTCGGGGCTCGTCGGCGTGATGCCGAAGGTCACGAGGTTGCCCGCCTCGGCGAGTTCCTGCGCACGGAGAAGGACCTTCTTGTACTCTTCCTTCTTGCGGATCACGTGATCCGACGGAGAAACGAGCACGATGGTTTCCGGGTTCATGGTAAGGCAGGCAAGCGCAATCGCGGGGGCGGTGTTGCGGCCCACGGGTTCCAGGAGGAACTTGCTTCCGGTCATGCCTTCCATCTCGAGCTGGTCCTTCGCGAGGAAGAACTGGTCGGCGTTGGAGACGATAAACTGGGATTCGCAGACGGCGGAGTTGGTGACCACCGTCTTGCGGAAGAGGGACTGTCCGTCAAAGAGCGGCGCGAACTGCTTGGGCATCAGGGAACGGCTCACGGGCCAAAGGCGCGTGCCCGAACCACCACAAAGAATAAGGTTAATCATATGTATTTTCACTCATATTTTCATCTGTTTGAGATGATGAAGAAGAATGCTTACAAATCTCGGAAACATAATTTGTGAGATTTGATTCGAAAATGTTTTCATTTAACCGTTCCTTGACTATTGTCCTTAATGTTGAACCCACTTTATATCTTAAATTTTCATTTGTTGCAAATAAGGAAATCTTTTTAAATAGGTCTGTAGAATTCCCTTTTTCGAATAAAATATAGTCCATAAATTCATGAGCAAAGGTGCTTACGATTTCTTTCATTCCGAAATCGTTTGTCGCAATGGTTGGAATTCCCATAGACCAAGCTTCAACCATAGCTAAAGAGAACGTTTCAAAGGGGGCAATAGAAGGAACTACCACTAGATCAATGTTGTTTGTATTCAAATACTCTGAAACGTTATTGATCATCCCTGTAGCGATTATTTTTACATTTCCACAATCGACTTCTAAAATGTCAAAAAATTTTTCTGAAACAATCGTTCCTATCATAAATAATGTGTATTTTTCGCTTTGCATTTTTAATGCATCTAAAAGAATTTTATGACCTTTGTTAGGGATAACATCACCAACAATGGCGACCCTATTATTCCATGTATGCGGATTCGCTAAAGTTTTTAGGGGAACTGAATTGTACAGAACTTTCGATTTTCGCTTTATGTTGTCATTCAACTGGCTCAATGTGTAATTTGACACCCCAATGACACAATTAATGGATTTGTCAGCCAGACACCAATTGACAAGTTTCCTCGCAATTCCGTCTGAATAATAAACATGTAAATGAGAAATACACGGTATTCCCCAAAATTTGTTTACAAATATGATCTCTGGAAGGATATTTTGATGCTGTATATAAATTAAGTCATAGTGATTCCGTTTTAATAGTTTAAACAAACTTGAACATATCGTAAATAAATTGTATAAAAATCTAAAATAATCTATAATTTTTTTTCTTCCCCTCCCATACTCTTTTAAGATGTAGAAATGCTGCTTAAAATTTTTCAAATATTGAGATATTTGACTACATGAATTTCCTGGTATTAACACTTCAACATTGTATTTTTTTGACAATACATTGCATATTCTTTTGGTTACAACTTGTCCACCGCCAATGGTTTCTCGACCTTCTAAAACCAGAATGGATTTCATTATATTTGCTCCTTTTTTCTAGAATCAACAAGAATCCCCAATGCGGGCAAGGTTAACAGCATAATATTTGTCGGAACATAAGTTAAAACATCAGCAAACAACATTGCCAATGACCAACAAACGAATAAAATATTGGCATAATTAAAGAAAAGATTATTTGAATTTTTTTTGAGAAAAAAATACATTCTCATAAAAAAAGAAATAAAAATGCAGATCCCAACAAGTCCCGTTGATATCAACACGTAGATAAACCCATTGTCAGCCATGCTCCAAAAAACACTGGTCTTGTAACCATAGCCAAATATCAAACATATAACGGGGCTTTCAATATATCCGTTTATTATTCTTTCCCACATAACAGATCGGGATGAAGATATCGAATCAATATTTGTAGAATTTATAGATGACAAAGAAAGTAATTTGTCAATATTTTGATTTAATGCCGGATAAATGTTGTTGTAATAAAAACTAAGAATAAAAAAGAAAGAAATTATAATAAACGACATCAAAATTATAAAAACTGTTTTTCTTTTTCCGTACTTCCACAAAATAAACAATATCCCTGTGATTAGTACGAGCCCTCCCATTCTTGAAAATGCTGCTATGACACCTAGAGTATTGAGTAAAAAAGATAATAATACTGCAAATCGTATTTTGTAATTTGTAGCTTTCCAGTGGCAAGAAAAAACGTAAATGGCTACAACAGCGAAAAAAGAACAAACAAAACCATATATTCCTGAATCTTGCCAAAAACTCCCTGCACGAACAACCACGTTGCCGTTTAATACGGTGTCTTGCACGGCTGTAAGCCATGGTATTTGATATATATATCCATATATACCTATAATAGGACATATGATTGTAGAAATAAAACAACATTTTTTAAATTTGTCAATATTTACACTTTTTCCATATTTTTCAATAAATAAACAAATTAACAATGGAAAGAAAAAACGAATTCCTTTCATATATGATGACATGTAGTTTGTTGCATTCCAAATTATTTGGGAAAGAATTGTAGAAAACATTATCATACTTGAAAAATATAGCCATCTTTTTTTAATAAGCGCGTATTTGCTATTAACAGTGTTCCTGTTGGGTCTTATTACAAAAAAAAGAATACAAAAAGAAAAAAGATCGTAAGCCTGAAATTTCAAGGATCCTACGGATATGCCTGGGATGCAGGTTAAAACAAACGGGAAAATGTAAAATAGAAACTTTATCATCTGTACAAATCTAGATACCCATTAATTGTTTTATTCCAATTAAATCTCTGCAAGATACTCGTTCTCAAAGACCGCTTATCAACATTTTGTTCCATTGCTTTTATAATGGCCATCGCCATTGAGTTTGGATTCTGTTCTGTTAAAAAACTAGAATTGACATTTGCTAATATTTCTTTATTAGCACAAACATTTGTTGCGACAACAGGAACGCCACATGCCATAGCTTCTACGGTAGTTAATCCAAAACCTTCTAAATCTAAACTTGGCACTACGCAAGCGTCGCTTGCAGAATAGTAGCATTTTAATTCTTCGTCAGCCAAAAATCCCAAAAAAAGAACATTTTTCTCAATGTTTAATTTTCTTGTCAATTTTTCCAACTCATTTTTATAGTCACCTTTGCCACCAATCAATAATTTGTACCCATCCCCTTTTTTTTGCAGAACAATCGCGAAGGCTTTAAGCAAAAGCTGTATGCCCATTCTTTTTTTCAATCTTCTTAACGTAAATATGTATTTATACTTTTGTTTATCAAAACAAGCCGGGTATTGCAAAGAAGGAACAATATCAAATTTTTCTTCATCGATGGCCAAATAATTAACACTGATTTTTTTTGCATTTCCGTATAATGAAATGGCCTTATTCTTCATGTAATTTGAAGCTGTAGATATTTTATCCGAATAGTGTAGAACGATGAATTCTACTAAATATACAAATTTTAAGAAAATAAAACGAGTGATTTTAGAATTTCTGAGTTCATATGCATATTCCTCAACAACGGGACCATGAAAAGTGTAAACTAATTTAACTGGTAAATGCTTTAAATGAACATATAACCATATAAAAAAACATGTTAGTGGCCAGTGTCCGTGTACAACATCAGGAATTGTTTCAGACTTCATAATCTTTTTAAAAAGAATATATGGCTGAATCAAAAAATCAAGACAACTTCCCAAATGCCCTTTTTTACGAGGATAGCGACGTATTTCAACCCCGTTTATTATTTCTTTATCTAAAAAGACATTATCATTTTTAGGCGAAAAAACCAAGACTTGATATCCAATATCGGCAAGCCTCTTACTTACATCGTAAATATGACGATGGGATCCGCCCATAGTATCGGGATAGACTGAATCGCCAATCATTATGATTTTTTTTCTCACAAGAGCCTCATCTGTGTTATCTGAATATTTCCTTTATAGTACGACAAATCATATCTACTCGTCTTAATGATGGCCCTACATATCTTGGCATTATCTTGCCACCTGGAAAAAAAGTAATAGCACATCTAAAAAGAAGCCGCTGATACCACTTTGTCAAATAGCAAAGCATTTCTTTTTTATGATTTTTATATAGTTTTTTATAAGCTGCAGTAGAAATAATATTTATATAGGTGTCTACTGTTTTATCTTGCTTTGCGATCCAAGATTTGTAAACTCCATGAAAAATGGAATCTAAATACTGAAACATTCGACTCTTACCAACAATAAAATAAAGCGGGCATTTATCCGCATAAGCGCAAGCCTCTCCATATTCTTGAATTAAAATAGGTAAAGAATAAAAGGCACATATTTTATTTTTACAACCTGCATATATCTTAACCAACCATTGATACCCATAACAGTTTTCTGGAAAGATTGTTTCTCCTTCAATCCACACATCTCTATTAAAAACGATTGACGACATGAATGAAGGGCCATCTAAAAATTCCGAGATAAATTGTGTTGAAGACGAGTAAATTTCTAATATATCGTTATATTTTCGATAGTCATATATACTAGAGAGAGTTCTTTTTCTTGGATGACAAACGAAATAATTCATATGAAGAATATCAATGCTTCCATTCATAGTCAATATTGAAATGATTGTCGATACAAAATTTGCGGGAACAACGTCATCGTCTCCTAACAAATAGATGTATTTGGTTTTTACCAAATGTACACAGGTGCTGAAATTTCCTTGAGCGCCAAGATTTGTCTCGTTTCTATTGTATTGAAGAATATCCCCATATTCAGGAATGAATTTTTTTACAATTTGTTCCGTATCATCTGTTGAACAATTGTCACTTACTAGCAACGATACATAATCTTTCATTTTAATTATTTGGGGTAAAATTCTTTCAATGCTACATTTTAGAATTTCACCTCTATTAAATGTGGGAATTGCTATTGTTAGAATATGTTTCACATCTACCTCAATATTTTTGTTTTTCCTAGTAAAAACGGACATTTTTTTTCAAAAAAAATGCCAAGAATAATCACAATATTAACCGTCAAAACTGTTGCAATGATTTCATCGATAAAATACTCCGAATAGGGGAGACGTGTTAAATTTTTTTCAATAGTCCTGTAAATGAAAGCGTGAAACGCAAATGCAAATAGGGTGAACTTGCCCAAATTTGTAAGAATTTTCGAAATGGGAAACAGCGGCATAATGCAAAACATCCAATAACAAAAAAATGAAGACATTATCATATAAGAAATCTTGTTCTTTGCGTAATTATTATGCATATCAGCTTCCCCCATCTCTAAATAACCCACAATAATTTCAATGCAGATGAATAAAAAAAATCCAAACCATATAAGTTTCTTTGCCTTGGGCAATGGTGTTAAGTAATTATGCTTCACGCAAAAACCAATCAGAAAGTATGATATGCACCACAATGATGTGTCAACATTCCAAAAAAGATGATTGTTATGCTGATGGGTCTCTGTTGTTAACAATAAAAATGCTGTTATCGACAAGGAATAGGAGGCTATAAGAAAATAAGTTTTATTTGAAACACTTCTGATTAATGCAAACAATAATTCAACAACAGCCAAACATGGAATAAACCATAATTCATCCCCTCCTTTTATAAGCCGAAAAAGGTTTTCAGCAAAAACTTGTATATCAAATCTACTTCTAAAAAAATGTAACAGCGCGATAAGAAATGAATAAGTAAAAAAAGGAATAATCAAGGTATTTACAATTGAATACATTTTCATCTTAAAAGGTTTATCTTTGTACAAATAACCCGACAAGGCAAAAAAACCCGGTAAAAAAATAGGATCAATGACATACCTTAAGATCTGAGGACAACAACCTGTATGTACAAGGATGACCATAAAAAACAATATGCCTCTGCATTGGTCAATCCACCCGATGCGCTTACATTCGTAAATCATTCTTTATGCCATTCCACTTTTTTTGTTTTATACACATAATAAATCCAACCTAACGACACAAAACGAAGTATTGCAAAAGAATAGACAATGCCATTTATTCCAAATAGGTTTCCAAAAGTTATTGTAGACACACAACATAAAAAGCCCATTACAACCGAATTGACCATTAACGGCTCTTTTTTATGCGACCTTAAATAAATCGCCCAGCAATTTATAGGGAACATTGTGAACATGGACCACGACATCAACAATAACGGAATCTTGGGTAAAAAACGACTCCCTATATCGACAGAAAACACTCTAACATTAAAATCCTGGACCACTATAATTGAAACAACAAAAAACACAACAATCATAAGGCCTATTCCAACAACCTGTTTAAATGTTTTTCCAAATAATTGATCTAGACTCGAATACTTTTTTAACGCAATAAGGCCCGATATTTTCGGCACTTTAGTACTTATCCATGCTAAAGTTAACGCAAGTAATGCGTTAAGAGCCTGCATCGTCATGCCCATTTGGCCTGCAACTTTAGGCCCTTCCGTCGCGAACAACACTGGATTAAACAACTGGAATATGAAATATCCGCTAATCCAACTAACCGCAATTCGCCATTGATATGGGAAAATTTCATTTCTATAGGAAACTTTTTGTTTTACGCTAACGCTCCAGATTCTTTTGAGAACCTGGAAAATGGGGGATTTCACTATTAAGAAAAACATTATTAAAGATCGACACGCAACATCCAGCCCTGAAACATATAAATCGGCACCGAGCCATAATCCACCCCATAAAGCAATGGGCTGAGAAATTTGCTGTACCATTCGAAACTTGGCTATTTCTTTTACATAGCCCAAACCTTCTACAATCGCCACCAAAGGAGTAGTCAAAAAATTAACAACAGTACCAAAAACAAGTAATAGCCAGGGGCCCTGCCATTGTATATCAGCGGAATTATTGTTAAAAAAAGAGAAAAATAAGTAGCCGACTACTGACAATACAACAAATAAGACAATCGAAATTATCACATACCATTTAAAGCAAATCTTCAGTAAAGACGCCAAACGTGACTGATACAAGGATTCACCCTCGATAGCCCGCCAATTTATTCGCAAATGGGATGCTTCGTGAGCAACGAACTGTGTTATGATACCTGTTAGGCCTAATTCAAAGAAAACTTGTATGGCAACAAGGCTTCCGAAAGTATAATAATACCCCTGTTGATTAGGAGATAAAAATTTCGCTATAAACAGAACAGAGAAAAAAGCCGTCGACATCTGCAACATTTTACCAATTAAGGTAAAGAAAATCGCCTTATCAACACCCAATTTCTGTGTTATGAATGTTCTAAACGACATGTTCAACTATTTTCCCTTTTTACTTCGGCTACTATAGAATCACACATTGCCGTATCGTATGTAATGCCAACATTTCTTTCTCGCATCTTTTTGAACACTTCAGCAATCTGCTTTATAGATAGATTAAATTTATTAAGGTACAAGACATACGATGGATTGCGGCCATTTGTCGCTGACAAATAGTAAGGCACAGAATAACCCCAAGGAGCCATTGGGTAGAACTGCATAATTCTAGAAGCAACATCATTAGTCGGTTCAATTTCGTATTGTCCCATTTGGTGATCATTCAAATATTTTAACAGCAATTCAAGACAAAGGTTTCCTGCACCACGGCCCATTCCAGAAACAGACGCATCAAGCATAATTTCATGTTTCCAAGGATGATTCATAAACGCGACAGCATTTGCAAAAGCCTGCTGCATATTATTATGTGCGTGGTAACCTAAACGGATTCCATCTCCCAGATTTTCATCGGCAATTTTTGCATAGTGCAGCAGTTTTTCTTCAGTCAATAAACCAAAGGTGTCAACGATATAAATCGCTTTAGGTTGAATAGTACTGAAATTTTGCATCAATTCAGCATATTCATCATCATTGTATTGCTCTACACGAGTTGGTTGCACACCGACCTCATACCCCAATTCCCTTAAACGACGGCAATATTCCAAGCCATCCTTCAAAGAACGTTTCCACATGATGACTCGGACCAAGTCAACAGTGTTTGCTGAACGAGGTGGAAACGAAGTAACGGGATATCCGTAGCCCACTTCCACTATCAAAGAAAGTTTTTGTTTGGATGGCCGAAATAATCCGGCGATTTGATCCATGTGATTGAACTGGATTTTATCTTTGATGTAATCGCACAACTTGATGAATCCGACTTCAACATATTCAACCCCAGTACAAGCAAGTTGATTAACGATTTCTTTAGCGTTTTCATCACCAAAATCCCAATCGTTAACATAGCCACCATCACGAAGGGTGCAATCTAAAACATGAACATTATTCATTCTTAAATCCTTTAAATTTTGCTTTGATGAGCATCAAAAGAGGGGAAATCACAAAGGCAACAACAACGAACGAACCTATTTGATGGTGCAAAGGATTGTTCATATACAATTCCATATTCACACCTTCTAATGAATTGAAAATATATAGATATAGACGAATGAGTATTGATTGAACACCAAAGAGAAGAAGCGAATTTTCCCCATAAACGAGTAATGTTTTTTTTATATGATAAAATTTTGACTCTGCTATCTTTTTAGACAAACAGCAAACAACGCAAATACCGCCAAAAGCGATTGGATAGAATAACAAATGTATTCTACCAAAATCAAGAGAATTCAAATTTGTCCAACCGTTAAAAAAAGCAAAAATAAATACAATCGCTCCTATCACAAGCATTTTGAACCATGACAAAATCGTTTGGTCAACAAAGTGTTTTATCTTATCTTTATACCATACACCGATAGCAAAGAATACGCAAGCAACTAAAGCAGAATCAATTTTCAGCGGAAGCCTGTTGTCTGGTAAATGCAAAAAAATATTGGATAAAAAGGCAAGGGCATTTTTTTGCCATAGCAAAAATATGGCCAATAGAATCAATATGGTAATAGTCGCTTTTGTCCTTTTAACTTTATTAATGAAATAAAAAATATTCAAAGTGACAAACAAGCAGATTAAATACCAAATAGAACTATTCTGGATATTGTTTGTGTTGGTCGTATATAGCTCAAATAATATCTGATGTAATGAAAGAGAAGCTCTCCATTCCGGAATCAGCAAACAAACAATTAATCCAATAAGGAAAAATTTTAACCAAGGCAATAAAATCTGTTTACTTTTCCGCCTTAAAAGGATCATATATTTTGGATAGCTACTTACATTATAAACTAGTCCCGACAACAAGAAAAATAACGGCAAATGAAATGTGTATAGCCATTTACTATACCGTAAGGCAATCGTATGGCCCATTATAACCAAGATGATTCCTATTCCCTTGGCTATATCAATCCATTCGATTCTGTTCTTAATATCCGGCATTCAAATCAACCTTGTTTGGCAAAGGTTCGTTAATGGAGTATGCTTTCATATTGTCAACGAAACAATGAATTGCCTGGTCCATAAAATCCGACAATCGCCCAGAAGAATGAGGCGTGATAATTAAATTATCCAAATGCCACATTTCACTTGACGGAGACAAAGGTTCTTCTTCAAATACATCTAGAATGGCACAACCGATTAGTTCATCTTTTAATGCTTTGACAAGATCATCTTGATTAACTAACGCCCCTCTGGATATATTGATGAACACTGCATTTTTTTTCATTTTCCTAAAACGTTCATAGTTAAACATTTGTCTTGTTTCAGGGGTTGTCGGTATTGTTAGCACAACAAAATCCGCCTTGTCCAAATGAGAGTCAATATTTTCAAGCGAGTCTATCTGATCAAAATAATCTTGTTTTGACACATGCTTTTTTATACCGACAACATTCATCGAGAACGCTTTTGCCTTTTGAGCTAGTAAGCGTCCTGTCCGGCCAGCTCCCACAATCAACAAATTTCTATTTTCCAAACTATCAACGCATTGAAATTTTTTCCAAATTCCTTTGATTTGATTTTTTAAGTTTTCGCAAACACGGGCGCTCTGTGAAAGAATATAAGCCATAGCGTATTCGGACATTATTGGGGCATTTAGTCCACCAGTATTTGCAACGACAATTCTCCGATCTTGGAGCTTTTTGAACGGAAGCTTTTCTACCCCTGTACTTACAATGAACAGAAATTTCAATGATGGACAATAGTCGATGATTTCAGAAACAGCATCTCTATCTCTGCAAATAAGTATTGATATGTCCCTATGGATATCTGACCTTTGGAGAAAATTTTGTCTTTCTATATAACAAAATCGGCAATTAAGCTTCTGCTCAATTAAGCTAGAAGAATCCTTAGATATAGGTTCGATTGAATAAACAACTTTTTCCATGACAAACACTACTCAATAAATTTCTCAATTTCTTCTACACAAAGATTGTACACATTTTCGTTTTTGTAACGTTTGTACCAATCGGCAACAAGAGACAAGCATTGTTGCATATTCAGCCGAGGTTTCCAACCTAGACGATTCTTTGCTTTGGTAATGTCAAGCATCAGCAACTGAGCTTCATGAACCGCATTCGGGTCAGAAGAATCTTTCAATTCGCCCTTACCAAAATTTCCGACAAGTTCTGTTGCAACTTCCCAAACAGTGGAAACAGACTCCATCTCGGGGCCAAAATTCCAGCCTTCGCAATATTCAGTCGGTTTATCCCACATCTGCTGAGCAAGCAACATATAGCCAGAAAGCGGTTCCAACACATGTTCCCAAGGGCGCACCGATTTAGGAGAGCGAATGTCAATTGGCTTATCAGCCTCTAACGCCCTAATACAATCAGGGATAATTCTATCCAAAGACCAATCGCCACCACCAATCACATTGCCTGCACGAACAGAGGCTATTGACTTGCCATGTTTTTCGAACTGATCCGGATTAAAGAAACTCCGACGCCAAGACTGGATAGCAATTTCACAAGCCCCTTTAGAAGAACTATACGGATCATAACCGCCAAATGGGTCATCTTCCTTATAGCCGCGGAGTTGTTCCTTATTGTCGTAACATTTATCCGTGGTTATCATCACCCCGACCTTCACACTTTCTGTGACGCGAATAGCTTCGAGAATGTTGATTGTCCCCATGACATTTGTTTCATAGGTTTCTACGGGCTTTTCATAGCTCAGACGGACAAGAGGCTGTGCAGCCAAATGAAAAACAATCTCCGGTTGATATTCAGCAAAGATGTCTTTCATTTTCTGTAGGTCTCGAATATCCGCACGAATATCGGCTTTAATTTTTGAGCCGATACCGCTCAATACGAAATTGTCCTTTGCTGAATATGGATCAAGACCAATACCAATCACTTCGGCACCTAGTTCGTGAAGCCAAATAGAAAGCCAACTTCCCTTGAACCCCGTATGACCTGTAACAAGAACTCGCTTGCCTTTATAGAAATTATTGAAAATGTCAATCATAAAATAAAGTCTCCTATAAAAGGAAATAGCGACCTATTTTGGTCTTGCAAAAAAAATGAGTCATTACAAGACAAAGTGAGAAAATCGTAGTAGAAGCTATAATTGGAGCAATAATGTAATGCTGCTCTAGCACAGGCTTTGTGTAGGCTAGTAAATGAGGTTCCCTAGTCATATTCCAAATAATCCACTGATGCAACACATATATACCGAAGCTGTATTTGCTTACTATATTTAATACGCTATTAATTTTTTTACTATTCTTAACATATTTTAGATTGCAGATATTTGTTGCTAAAACAAATGTAAGTATTGCGTGAGATAAAGCCAAAGGAAGTTGAGTATATTTGGAGAGGTTTACACAAAATACCAAATAGACGGCTAGAAAGCATGATACGAAGACTTTGTTTTGTAATTGTCTTTTTTTACTAGTTGTCCTGAATATATAACCAAAATAAAAGAATCCGTAAAAATAAATGAGTTGAAATAAACCTAATGGCAATCTACCCAAATAGGGAGTTCCCAGACCAACAACAATGAAACTGAGCAACATCAGAACAACATTCGTCTTCCATGAAAGTTTCTTTTCCACTAGCCAGCATATTATAAAACAGTAAAACAACATCAGACAATACCATAAATGATTCGGTTGACCATATAGGATATCTACAAGATTCTTTCCGTATTGAGTTAAATTCATTACAGTTCCAAGAACAATGAATGGTATTAACAATCTATGGGCTTTATTAATGACAAATTTTTTTAATTCGGTATATTTGCCTTTTTCATTCATCAAATAACAAAACAAATACCCTGCAATAATTGTAAAAAGAGACATGTTTGCAATAGGAAATATGCGAGGGAATAACATCCCATAAAAATTATTTGCGGGAGTATCGACAACATTCCAAACCGTGTAAGAACAATAGGTATGCCAAACAACTATGCTAAATGTTGCAAGAGCGCGCAACAATGCAACATTTTGCAAATTGCCTTTATGTTCCGTTTGCACGCTTACCATTTTTTCCAAGGAGCCTGTCTGCAAGATAAAAGTTTTTCCAAAGCCTCTTTTTCGCGAATATTGTCCATACACTGCCAAAAACCGGCATGCGAATACGACATCAATTCTCCATTGCTAGCAAGTTTTGCAAGCGGTTCCTTTTCGAACACGCAGGTGTCATCCGTGAGATAATTAAATATTTCAGGCTGAAGCACCATATAGCCAGCATTGATTGTCACACCGTCATTTACATTTTTTTCACGAAATGACTTGACCGCATTATTTCCGCCTATATTGAGAACGCCCTTATCTTGAGCCAGTTTAACAGCAGTGAGTGTCGCAATTCTCCCATGACTCTTGTGGAAATCAAGAAGTTTGTTAATATCAACATCGCAAACTCCATCGCCATAAGTCATAAAGAACGGCTCGTTTTCAACATATTCCTGAATACGCTTGATGCGTCCACCAGTCATTGTATTGTAGCCAGTATCAACAACAGTCACCTTCCATGGTTCAATATGACTATGGTGGATCGTCATTTCGTTTTTATTATTGCGAAAATCAAATGTTACATCGGAATTTTGCAAGAAGTAATTCGAGAACCATTCCTTGATATATTCCTGTTTGTAACCCGCACAGATAATGAATTCCGTATGACCATAATAGGCATACTCTTTCATGATATGCCAAAGAATTGGTTTGCCACCAATTTCAATCATCGGCTTAGGTCTAAATGCCGATTCCTCAGAAATTCGGGAACCAAAACCACCTGCTAATAGAACCGTTTTCATAAAAACCTATCGGGTTAAAGTCTCATACATTGGTCAATGGACCATCTTCCACATCTTCCCCAAGCACCAGTCTCACAACCAATCTCTGATACTGCGCAAAGAGGAAATTCTTTACAACCCGCAACGAAGCGGCTTCGCCATATTTTTTGCGAAGACCTTCATTGGTTGCTAGAGTCTTGATTGCGTTAGAGTATTCGGCAACATCCCTATTCGCAACTTCTAAACCTGTTTCGTTGTTAAGCGATACGTAATTCACTCCACTACCAGGAATAGTGAACGTCACTGCGGGTAGCCCGAAATACATAGCCTCAGCCAAAGCCAGGCCAAAAGCCTCATTCTTCGTTATGCTTGAAAAGCAGAAAATATCGCTTGCTAGGTAATAAGCCTTCAAGGCCGTGTCGTCTATTTTCCCTAAAAAGTGGACATTCGGATTATTCGCTGCTTGCTTTTTTAGGGATTCGGTCAGTTCGCCCTCGCCGGCTATATTCAGCACAATGCTATCGTCCAACAGCCCAAAAGCCTTAATCAGATATTTGAACCCCTTGTATGGGACATGTCGACCAACAGCCAAGCAAAGCGTCTTCCCCTGATTCTCGGCCTTGATTTTCTCCGAAAGCAACGTAGATTCGTCCGTCACGACAAGCCTGCGTTCGTTGATGCAGTTAGGACAACTACGCTTTTTTCGGCTACTTTACTCAGATACCTGCTGCCCTCTACATAGTTTGGGCTTGTGGCAATGACTTTGTCGGCCCGGTTGAGCAAGGCCCTGTTCTGCAGGTGGAACAGTTTTCCCAAAAGTTTCTGTTTCGTGATATCCAAATGCCAATAGACAAAAAGCTGCACGTTTTTCGGCAAGGCGCTCAGGAGAAAATGGGCGACATACGGATTGGGATAGTGGAAAATTACGATATCGGGATTAAATTCCGTCAACAGGGATTTCAATTTATTCTTGAAATCAAGCGATATCGACTGCGACCAGAGCTTATACTGGCAATGGCAGCGCGTCACCTCAACTCCGTCTACACTGTCGACGGAGTCACCCGGTTCGTGGTTAAAGCAGAGGACCTTCTGCTCCGCTCGCCCGTTCAGCGCACTGACGGCGTCTCTCGCAACCTGCTCAACGCCCCCGATGAAGGGATAGTAGTACTTCGAGATGTGAAGGATCTTTTTCAAGCCGGAAATCCTCTCTAACCCAATTTCCGTGCTACAGATGCGGCTTCAAGATGCCCGTTTATCGCGGCTTCAAGACGCCCTTTCCCCAGTATACGGGGAACTGCGGGGTGCGGTCCGGCAAACAAAAAGTCACTAGTCAACGTCATCGCGAGGGTCTCGTCCGTTCAATGTGCGCCAATC
>Ga0247608_10002716_pt1 | contig 21571 bp, 20 predicted proteins | sample 176DNAGHGlowgp2_FD_193490 | JGI IMG/M metagenome (GOLD analysis project Ga0247608, IMG submission 193490) | Sheep rumen microbial communities from Palmerston North, Manawatu-Wanganui, New Zealand - 1766 DNA GHGlow gp2 | ecosystem: Host-associated > Mammals > Digestive system > Stomach > Rumen ...
TGAAGAGGTAAATTGTCATTGAGATGAAGCAAGACACATTCAAGTTTTTCATCTAGAGTTAGTTCCATAAAAAAATCCTCCATTTCATTTTACCCGATTGGGCAAAATTTTGGGGGAAATTTCATTGCATTTGGTGACCTTGAGGCGACTCGAACGCCTGACCCACAGCTTAGAAGGCTGTTGCTCTATCCAACTGAGCTACAAGGCCATTTGCGTTGAATATTTTAACATAAGAATTATTATCTAGCAAATACTTTGTTATTCTTTTCAGAAAGAATATTTTGATGTCATTTAGTCTTTCATTTATTGTATAAAATACTAATAAATGATAAAATTTCAATTCAGTTGAGGCAATGTTATGAGCGAAATTAATAAGAAAATTGTAGAAATCATTAAAAACAGTTTAAAGAAAGTCTATTCAGTTGATGTTGAAGATAGTTTTATTGTTGTAGAAATTCCAAAAGATAAGGATCACGGAGATTATGCAACTAACATCGCGATGAAATTAGCTAGAGATTTACATCGTGCACCTAGAAATATTGCCGAAGCTTTAAAGACTGAACTTTTAAATAACGATTTAATTTCAAATGTAGAAATTGCTGGTCCAGGTTTTATCAATTTCTTTGTTAAAAAAGATTCGATTACTGAGGTTATAAAAAAGATCCTTAATCTTGGTGATGAATATGGAAAAAACGAATTTGGTAAAAAAGAAAAGGTCATGGTTGAATATGTCTCTGCTAACCCAACAGGGGATTTACATCTTGGACATGCTAGAGGCGCTGCATATGGAGACACTTTAACACGAGTTTTATCTTATTGTGGCTATGATGTTTTACGTGAATATTATGTTAATGATGCAGGTCATCAAATCGCTGTTTTAGGTGAATCTTTATATGAAAGATATAAAGAAGCCTTAGGTCTTGAATTTGACTTAGAAAAAATTGGTTATCAAGGTAAAGATGTCATTAAACTTGCAACAAAAATAGCTAAAAAAGACGGAAATAAATGGGTAGATGATAATTCTGAAGAAAGATTTGATTATTTTAGAAAAGTTGGAACTGATCTTGAGCTTGATAAAATTAAATTAGATTTAGATCTTTATAGAATGAAATTTGATCACTTCCAATCAGAACTTGAACTTTATAAAACAGGAAAAGTTGAAAATACATTAAAAGCCCTTAAAGAATCAAATTATACTTATGAAAAAGAAGGAGCTTTATGGCTTAGAACAACTGATTTTGGTGATGATAAAGACAGAGTTTTAATTAAGAAGGACGGAAGTTTAACTTATTTCACCCCAGATATTGCTTATCATAAAGATAAATTTGATAGAGGTTACAAACATTTAATTAATCTTTTTGGTGCTGATCACCATGGCTATATTGCTAGACTTAAAGCTGCGATGAAGATTTTAGGTTATAATCCAGATGAACTTGAAATTAAAATTGTTCAAATGGTTAGACTTATGGCTAATGGCGAAGAAATGAAGATGTCTAAACGTACTGGAAACGCCATTACTATAAGAGAATTGTGTGAAGACGTAGGAGTTGATGTTGCTCGTTATTTTTATATTTCAAAACCAATTATTTCTCAACTTGATTTTGATCTCGATTTAGCTCGTAAACAATCTAATGAAAATCCTGTTTATTATATTCAATATGCTTATGCAAGAATTAACTCCATATTAAATAAACAAAACAATTATGAAATCAAAGACTCATATCCATTACTTGTTGAAGAAAAAGAAATTTCAATCTTAAAACATCTTGGAGAATTCGAAGGAGTGCTTGTTGATATTTGTAAAGTTAAAGAAGTTAATATTTTATGTAACTATGCTTATAAGTTAGCTCAATTATTCCATTCTTATTACAATGATTTTAAAGTTATTGATGCAGCAAATGAGGAATTAACAAGAGAAAGATTAGCTCTTGTAAAAGCTACAGGAATTGTCCTTAAAAACGTCTTAAATTTACTTGGAATTGAAGCAAAAGATTCTATGTAAAAAATGTAGAAAAAATCGTTTAAAAAAATAACTTAAAAAATAGGGCAAATTTTGCTCTATTTTTTGTGCAAAAATTTTAAAATAATTTAAATTTCTAAAAATGATGAAAAACAAGTTAACTATCGAATAAATTTAAATTAAATTTTGATTCAAAAATTAAGATGAAATTAACATTTAAAAAAATGACAAAAATTTTTATTGTTTTTTTTATTAAATTTCTTTATATTTTTCTCGTAAATTTTTTACGATTTTTGAAAGAACTTTACTTTCAATTTTATAGGAGTTTCTAAATGGAAAATAACTACATTATTGATCTCAAAAACGTAAGTAAAATCTTCGATGATGAAACAATTGCCGTTGATGATTTCAATCTTTATGTCCGTAAAGGTGAGTTCGTAACTTTCCTTGGACCATCAGGTTGTGGAAAATCAACCACATTAAGAATGATTGCTGGTTTCGAGTTTCCTTCAAAAGGTTCAATACTTTTAAATGGCAAAGACATTTCAAATGTTCCGCCAAACAAAAGACCTATTAATATGGTTTTTCAACGTTATGCATTATTCCCACATCTTGATGTCTATGAGAATATTGCTTTTGGTTTAAGGCTTAAACGTATTCCTGTTTTAAAGGTTGATAAGCAAGGAAATAAAGTTCTTGAAATTGATAAAAAGAAAATCAAAGAATTAAAAAGTGAATATAAATTGATTCAAAAAAATAAACATCTTGATGAAACTGAAAAAACAGAAAAATTAAATGGATTGCGATCACAAATTGACTATTTAAAAGCTACTCCTGTAGAGAGTTATAACTATGTCAAATTAAGTGAAAAAGAAATCGATAGCAAAGTTGCTCGTGCTTTGAAGATTGTTGATCTTGAAGCACTTGAAGATAGAGATATTTCTACTCTTTCAGGTGGTCAACAACAACGTGTTGCTATCGCTAGAGCTATTGTCAACGAGCCAGAAATCTTGCTTTTAGATGAACCACTTGGTGCTCTTGATTTAAAGATGAGAAAAGAAATGCAAATCGAACTTAAAGAAATGCATAAAAAACTTGGTATCACCTTTATTTATGTTACCCATGATCAAGAAGAAGCTCTTACAATGTCTGACACAATCGTTGTCATGAAAGATGGAGTTATTCAACAAATTGGTACTCCAAAGAAAATTTACGATGAACCAAAAAATGCCTTTGTTGCCGACTTTATTGGTGAATCAAACATTTATAACGGAACAATTGTTGGAGATAAGAAAGTTAGATTCTTAGACCATAATTTTAATTGCGAAGATGAATTCCAATTAAATGAAAAAGTTGATGTTGTTGTTAGACCTGAAGATGTAATCATTACTGATAAAGGCGGAATGATTGAAGGCGTAATTGATAATAAGATTTTTAAAGGTGTAAATTATCAATACGTCATTATGATTGGCAAAAATGAATTACTTTTAAAATCAACAAAAGATTATGAAGTTGGTTCAAAAGTTGGCTTAAATATTGAACCTGATGGAATTCATATCATGAAAAAAGATTTCTTAGTCAATATTTATACTGATGCTTGGATTGATAAAAATAATCATGTAATGATTGACGATACTCCATTTGATTGCGATGTTACTCAACTTTTAGCTGAATCATCTTTAGATGAAGACGGTTACTTAATTAGCCAAGATAAAGCTCATAAATACGACCTTAAAGACGCAGATGTTGTTGCTGAAATTGCTAAAGATAAAATCGATATTATCGATGATATTGAAAGCGAAGAGGCTCAAATTGTTGGTTCAATTGTTGACTCAATTTATGTTGGTGATCACTACAGATATATCGTTAGAACAGAAAATGAAGAGGATTTTGTTTTAGATTCTCAATATTCATATAACTTAGATGATAAAGTTGGACTTAAAGTAAATAAGGAAGACATTAAACTTCGACTCAAAAAAGAGGTAAGTGTCTATGAAATTTAGATTCCAAAGAAAATATCTTTGCATCCCTTATTGGTTATTTTTAATTTTATTTGTCATTGTTCCTATCTTTTTTATAGTATTTTATGCTTTTACTGATGGAAACGGACGTTTTACTTGGGATGCTTTTGTAGAATTTTTCACTACAAACAATAAATTAAATGTTTTAGTTCAATCTTTGCTTTTTTCAACACTTAATACAATTTTGTGTTTGTTAATTGGCTATCCTATTTCATATTTATTAGCAAATAAAAAGTACAATACAAAATATGTTTTAGTTCTTTTATTTGTTATGCCAATGTGGATTAACTTTGTTTTAAGAACTGGTGCAACTCGTGATGTTTTATCGTGGCTTGGAATTAATGGTGGAACTCACCCATATGTTGCAACAATGATTGGCTTAGTTTATAACTATTTACCATTTGTTATTCTTCCTTTATATACAACGATGTTAAAACTTGATCAATCTCAAATTGAAGCTGCAACTGATTTAGGTTGTAATAGAATTCAAGTTTTTACAAAAAGTATTATTCCTCAATCAATTCCAGGAATTGTATCTGCTGCACAAATGGTATTTATGCCAACAATGTCAAGCTACGTCATTCCTGAAACATTATCTGAAGGAAAAATCGTTTTATTTGGTAACTCAATTTATTTAGGTTTTGCTAATAATCAATGGAATTCAAGTTCATTTATGGCGATTATTATGCTTATTATCATTGGTGTATCAATGTTAGCTACACGTAATTTCTCTGAAAAAGACACAGGGAAAGGAGGTACAGCATGGTAAAGAAAATTTTTGCTTATTCCTATATTTATCTCATTCTTCTTTTGATGTATGTTCCAATTTTTGTTCTTATTGTATTTTCGTTTACTAATGCAACTTATATTGGAACGTGGAATGGTTTTTCATTTGATTTATATGCGAAATTATTCCAATCTGAAGAAATCATGATTGCTTTAGGAAATACGGTTATTATCGCAATTATTAGTGCTTTTGTTTCTACAATTTTAGGAACGCTTGGTGCAATTGGTGGATTCTATAGCAAAAAAAGAAGTAGAGCTGCCCTTGAAACTGTTAACCAAATTCCTGTAGTTAATGCAGAAATTGTTATGGCTTTATCTCTTGTTGTTATGTTTGTTTTTATTGGCAATGTAATTTTTAGAGGAGCTAATTTATTCAGTTTCTGGACATTACTTGCAGGTCACGTCGTTTTAAGCGCTCCATTTGTCTATTTAAATGTTAAACCAAAATTACAACAAATGGATCCTTCACTTTATGAAGCAGCTCTTGATTTAGGATGTTCTCCAAGTAGAGCATTACGCCAAGCAGTTCTTCCAGAAATTATTCCTGGAGTCATTAGTGGATTTATGTTAGCAATTACACTTTCTCTTGATGACTTCATTATTACTGCTTTTACAAGAGGTTCAGGTTTACTTTCGGGAGAAGGTAATATTGAAACACTTTCAACTCTTGTACAAGCAAAAATCAAAAAAGGTCCAATTCCAGCTGAAATGAGACCACTTACAACTATTATCTTTATTATTGTTTTACTTATTGTTTTATTCATTTCATTAAGAAGAAATAGAACAGTTAGTAGAAGCGCATTAAGACGTAGAAAATTAAGAGGGAGGGCTTAAAAATGAAAAAAATATTCAAGAATAAAGCAGTTTTAGGCATTTCTCTTCTTGCAATGCTTGCTCCAATTGTCTCTTCTTGCTCTGAAAATACAGAAACCGGTGGCACAATTTATATTCATGTTTTAAACGCTGAAGATTACATGGATGATGAATTATTAACTGGTTTTGAAGAGAGTGTTTTAGAAGAAGATGGCAAAAGAGTTAAAGTAATTTATGAAACTTACGACACAAATGAAACTATGTATAATACCTTAAAAACAGGTAAACAAACATATGATTTAATTTGTTGTAGTGACTACATGATTCAAAGACTTGCTCGTGAAGAAATGATTGGTTCACTTGCTGAGTTTTTAGATGATGGTTCTCTATCAAATTATACTGATTATGTTTCTCCATTTTTAGCTGATTACAGCGGAGCAGAAGCAGGTAAATTAAATCAAATTCCTGTTCAAATTCCTAATGGAAAAGATAATGATGGAAACATAATTTATGATGAAACTCATAATTTAAGTGAATATACAATCGGTTATATGTGGGGAACTTTAGGAATCTTATATAATCCCGAATTAATCGTTGAAAAAAATTCATCTTTATTTAGAGCAAAAGAGGAATATAAAGATTTAACTGATGAAGAATTATGCGAATTAATCGTTGAAGATTTCTCATCAATTGATGGCTATTCATATCTTTGGGAAGATGAATTTAAAGGTACTCAATCTATTAAAGATTCCATGAGAGATACCTATGCAATTGGAATTTTTGAAGTATTTAAAGATCAATTCAACAAAGAATCAGCAAATTATCTTACCGATTATGATGCTAGAAATGAATTATTTAATAGTTGTGATGATGTTACTATTAAAAAAGTTCAAGATGTCTTAATTGATTTAAAAGAAAATATCTTTGGATTTGAAGTTGATAGCGGAAAAGATGATATTGTTACTAAAAAAATTGGTGTTAATATTGCTTGGAGTGGCGATGCAACAAACTCCATTGGAAGAGGATATTACGCTGATGATGATTGGGAAGAAGTAAGAGAAGATCAAGACCAAGTTAAACTTTATTATTCCATTCCTAAACTTGGTGCAAATATCTGGTTCGACTCTTGGGCTCAACCAAAAAGAGATGATGCGTATTATGATTCTGATGAATGTAAATATGCGATTGCATTCTTAAATTATTTAAATGATCCATGGAATGCAATGGATAACATGTCATATAACGGATATACAACATTTGTTGGAAGTACAAGTGATGACGATGAAGTTCTAAATTACGTTCTTTATTCATATGATTTAACTGATGAAGAAGATCCAGTTGGAACAGCTGAATTAGACGAATATGATCTTAGTTATTATTTCGATTTTGTTGATGAAGATGGTAATCCATTAACAGAACTTAATATTACTGTAAGAGATCCATTTGCTGAAACCGAAGAAGAAGGTCTTGAAGCTGATGGTAGAGAATTTACATTTACAGATGAAAATGGTGATGGGAAACTTGATATTAAAATCAAAACTGACCTTACAAGTTTTGAAGGAAGAAGTTTAGTCGCTCAATATCCATGTACATCAGACATTGAAAACCTCTATGTTATGAGAGATTTCGGATCTCAAAACGATAAAATTGTTTCAATGTGGGAAAATGTTAAGGTTAATCCATTACCTGTTTGGGTAGTTGTAGTACTTATTACTTTCATTGTTGGTGTTCTTGGTTATCTAGCAAGTTACAACGCAATAAGAAAGTATAAAGTTAAAAAGAGAAAAGCTTTAAGAAATCAACAATAACTTTTAAATAGAAAAATAGGTGCAAGTAATTAAAAATTCTTGCACTTATTACCTATTTAATGATATAGTTAAAAACGCGCAATTGAATGCTTCCTTAGCCAAGTTGGTAAGGCAATTGACTGCAACTCAATGATCAGTGGTTCGAGTCCGCTAGGAAGCTCCAATTTGTTCTTTATTTCTAATTCAATTGTGCTATAATATTTTACCGAACGGGGCGTAGCGTAGCTTGGTATCGCGTCTGCTTTGGGAGCAGAAGGTCGCAGGTTCAAATCCTGTCGCCCCGACCAATTGAAGATTATGACAACCTTGATAGGTTGTTTTTTATTTATTAAAAAATCAATTTTAAAATTAGAATTTTGATTATTAAATTCAAAAAGCCTGCAAAACTTGAATATTTTAATGTAAAAAGTAACAAATATAATTTAAATTTTGTTTTTTAATTATAAATTTTGAATCCGTTTTTAATGTTTTTTTGAAATATTGATATTTTCAAATTTTAAATTTTTGATTTTCTCAATATAATAGATTGAGAGTTTAAAGGAGCAAGGAAGATGAAGAATATTATTTTAGCTATTATTCTTGGGCTAACAATTGCTGCATGTCCACTTTTATATTTTTTAGTCGGTCCTCAATTAACTGACAATCAATTAAGAATCGGATTAGTTCTACTTTATATTGTGGGTGGAAGTTTTTTATATTGCTTTGTTGTAGGCGAACTTACAAGAAACAATAGTCAAATGGACAAATTATGGTCTATTTTACCTATCGCTTATACTTGGGTAATTGCTGGCATGGGTGGCATGACACCTAGATTAATCATTATGGCTGTCCTTGTTACTTTATGGGGTATAAGATTAACTTTCAACTTTGGAAGAAAAGGCGCTTATAAGATTAAGTTTTGGGAAGGCGAAGAAGATTATAGATGGAAATTTTTAAGATCACAAAAAGTTTTCCAAGCAAGATGGAAATGGATGTTGTTTAATTTCTTCTTTATCTCTTTATATCAAAATTTATTAGTTTTGCTTATTACAGTTCCTGCTTTAGCTTGTGTAGGCTCTGAAGTTGAATTAAATTGGTTAGATTTCCTTGGAATTGGTTTATTTATTGGTTCGTTGATTCTTGAATTAGTTGCCGATGAGCAACAAAATAAATTTCAATCTACAAAATGGAAAATGCTTAATGAAGGAAAGAAATTAGATGAACTTCCTGAGCCATACAATAAGGGTTTTAACACTGTTGGATTATGGAATCATTCTAGACATCCTAATTATTTAGGTGAACAATTGGTCTGGGTTTCTTTTTATGTGTTTTCAATGGCAGCTGGTGTAGGCTATTTTAATTGGACTGCAATAGGCGCCTTGCTTTTGATTATTCTCTTTATGGGAAGTTCAACATTTGGTGAAGAAATAAGTGGTTCTAAGTATCCAGAATATGCTGAATATAAGAAAAAAGTATCTAGATTTATTCCTTGGAAAGGCTATAGAAAGTAAAAAAGAAACTACTAAAAATCTACTAGTAGTTTTTTAGTATTAATATTTTGATAAATCTTTGAGTTTTTTAATATTTTTCTTTTCTTTTGAAAAGAAAGGAATATAATTTTCTAGGTTATGAAATTCAAGGATTTTTTTAGTAAAGATATTGATATGAAATCAGGCAACTTATTCTTTAAGTTGATTATTTTTTCTTTACCAATAATGTTGACGACAGTAATGCAACTTTTGTACTCTACAATCGACTTAATTTCAGTACAAAAATGGGGTGGCGGCGATAATTCTATGGGAGCAATTGCTGCTAATGGCGCTTTAATTAATCTTATAATCATAGTCTTCGTAAATTTGTCGCTAGGTAGCAATGTTGCCATTGCTAACGCTAAAGGAGCAGGGAATAAAGATAGAGCTTCTAAAATATTACATACTTCAATGATAGTTGCTGCAATGACAGGTGTTGTTGTTGCGGTTGTAGGCTATTTCTTTAGCGATAATTTACTTCTTTTAATGGGAACAGAACCTGCCTATCTGGAATTAGCAACGCAATATTTAAAAATATATTTTATTGGACTTCCTTTTGTAATGCTTTATAACTACGCTGCTCAAATTATGAGAGCTATGGGAAATTCCAGTACTCCATTTATAGTTCTTGGCATTTCTGGGGTTATTAATGTTTTATTTGATTTTATATTTGTTTATTACTTTAAATTAGATGTTGCAGGTGTTGCTTGGGCGACTGTTATCGCAGAATTCGTATCTGCTCAACTTGCAGTTTTCCATCTAGTTTATTCAAAAAATGCATATTTAAATTTCAACTTGAAAAACTTAAGAATTGATTCAAATTCATTAAAAGAAATCGTTAAGTTAGGTTTACCTGCAGGATTACAAGGCTTTTTCTTTGCTCTTCCAAATGTTTTTATTCAAGCAAAACTATATACAATTGATCCTGGAAATGTCGACCTTGAGAATGGCGCAATAGCTTCTGGTCAAGTTGAATCATATATTTTTGCTGGAGTTTCAGCAATTTGCTCTGCATGTATGTCATTTGTTGCAGAAAATTATGGTGCTAATAACAAAGCGAATATTAAAAAAATATTCTGGTATTCGCATTTGATTAATCTTATTTATAATGCAATTTGTGTCATTATTATTTTGATTTTCCATAAAGGATTATTAAGTTTATTTGTTTCTAGCGAGAGTGCAATAGATGCAGGAACAGAAAGATTATATATAGTTGGAATGACTTATGTTTTAGATGGAGCTATGGATGTTAATGCATCGCTTTTAAGAGGTATTAGACGTTCTACTTTCCCGATGGTTATCACATTACTTTTCTGTACCGTATTTAGAATCTTATTCTTAGAAACTTTATTTAGATTTGAATTCTTCCATACAATTACATGGCTATATGCTGTATTTCCAATCTCTTGGGTGTTTTGTATTATTGCAACAGTTATCGGGATTATTGTGCTACTACCAAAGGCTTATAAAGAAATGGAACAATACTCATCTGAAAATAAATTAGTATTGCAAAATAGTTAAAACAATAATATTGAGTTTTTCCTAATTAATGTCAATATTTAATAGGAGGCGTTTTATGAATATTCAAGTTAGATATTATAGTAGAGGTGGTAACACAAAAAAAGTTGCAGAAGCAATAGCAGAAGAATTAGGTGTTGAAGCTCTTAACATCACTAATCCTGTTGAAGGCGCTGATTTATTGTTTTTAGGAAATTCAATGTATGCCTTTACAATTGATAAAAACGTTAAGAAATTTGTTGGTGAATTAAAGGTAGAAAATACGAAAGAAATCGTAAATTTTTCTACATCAGCAAGTGATTCATCAACACATAAAAAAGTTAATAAATGTATTAAAGACAAAAATATCAAATTAAACGAAAAGCATTTATCTATTCCTGGTGAGTTTTTAAAAATGAATAAAGGTCGTCCAAATGAAGAAGATCTTAAAGCAGCTAAGAAATTTGCTAGAGAAATCGTAGATAGTTTAGCTAAAGAGTAGGTTATCATATAACCTTTTCTTTTGCTTTTTAGTTTAAAATTAAGCATAGAAATAATAGAATAAATTGTAATAATAAAAGGAGTAATAAAAATGTTAAACAAAGAAATTTATAACTTAATTAATTCACAAATTAACAAAGAACTTTTTTCAGCTTATTTGTATTTAGAAATTGCAAATTATTTTAATGAAAAAGGTTTACCAGGATTTGCTGCATGGTACACAAAACAATCCGAAGAAGAAGTCGAACACGCAATGAAATTTAATGCATATGTTTATCAACAAGGTGAAAGAGTTGTTTTAGAAGCAATCAATAAACCAGTTGTTGAATTTAAAAACTATAGAGAAGCTTTAAAAGCAGCATTAGAGCACGAAAAGAAAGTCACATCTTGGATTAATGATATTTATGCTTTAGCTGTTAAGCAAGGTGATTTCAGAACACAAAAATTCTTAGATTGGTTTATTAGTGAACAAACTGAAGAAGAAGAAAACGCAGATGAAATGCTTGCTAAATATGATTTAGCATCAAAAGAAGGAAGCCTTTATCTTTTAAATAAAGAACTTGCAAAAAGAGATTAATTATTAAATTTAAAATTTAAATTCATAAAAATATTGCACTTTTGCAAGGTTTTTATTATTTTAGCCTTCTTTTATGAACAATAAATTTGAAAGAGAAACAGGAATATTGCTTCATATTTCTTCTTTGCCATCAAAATATGGAATTGGAACTTTTGGCAAGGAAGCTTTTAAGTTTGTAGATTTTTTAAGCGAATGCAAAATTAAGATTTGGCAAATTTTACCTTTAAATGTTACAAGCTATGGTGATTCACCATATCAATCTCCATCAAGTAGAGCTTTGAATTTTTATTTCATTGATTTTGATATATTAAATAAGAAGGGTTTGCTTTTTAAAGAAGATTACACACATTTTAATTTTTGTAGCAAAGAGACTAGAGTAGATTATGGAATGCTTTATGAAAAGAAAATTCCTTTGCTTAAAAAAGCCTTTTCTAGATTCGATGTAGAAGACGCTGAATTTAAAAATTTTGTTGATAACAATCAAGACATTTTAGATTTTTCTGTTTTTATGACCTTAAAAGAAAAACACAATATGAAGCCGCGGAATGAACGGGAAGAAAAATATAAATTTTATAGCAAAGAAACAATTAAAGAGTTTTTAAATCAAAATTATAATGATGTCTTGTTCTATTTGTGGACACAGTTTGAATGTTTTAATGAATATTTTGATTTAAAGAAATATGCTAAATCAAAACATATTAAAATAATGGGCGACATTCCAATTTATGTTTCATATGATAGTGTAGAAGTATGGAAGCATCCAGAGATTTTTGATTTAGATGAGCACACAAATATGATAAATATGGCTGGTCATCCAGCAGATGTTTTCAGTAAAGAAGGCCAATTACGGGGGAATCCACTTTATAATTGGAACTACTTAAAAGCTACTAATTATGAATGGTGGTTAAATAGAATTAATTACTCATTTAAATTATATGATTACTTAAGAATCGATCATTTTCGTGGATTTAGTGCATATTTTTCTATTCCCTATGGAGATAAAAACGCTTTTAGAGGTAAATGGGTAAAAGGTCCAGGTATTGATTTATTTAAAAATATATTACAACTTCCGATTGTTGCCGAAGATTTAGGGTTACTTGATGATGCATTTTATGAGTTTTTTAGAAAAACCGGATATCCAGGAATGAGGTTAGTTAATCAAGCTTTTGATTATGAAGGAAGAGATGGATATTGGAGACCATCAAATTATACTGAAAATTATTTTGCTTATTCTTCAACACATGATTCAAATACTTTATTGGGTTTAATTAAACAAAAAAAGAAAAAGAAAAAAGAATATGAGATGCTTTATAGAATCCTTAAAGATGAATGTGAGATTTTAAATGTAAAATATGATGTAAAAAATGATAAAGATGCTGTGTTAAAATGTATTGAACTTATTCTTGCAAGTGATTCAAGAACTTCAATAATTGCAATGCAAGATCTTTTAAGACTTGACGATAAGGCTAGGATGAATTTCCCTTCTAGCATTGGAAGTCAAAACTGGACACGGAGAATTAATAAAAGAAATTTAAATAATAATTTAGATTTTATTAAAGAATTTTTAAAGAAAAATATTAAAAAATATGATAGAACTTAATACTGAAAATCAACTAAATTAATACTAATTTTTGCACTTTAAGTCGAGTTTTGCAGGCTTTTTCAACAATATTATGTAATTTATTATTTCAAAGTTAATAATCGAAATTTTAAATAGTGCATAAATTCTAAATTAGATTATAATTTTTAAGGTAGGAATTTTATGGGTAATTTAATTGTATATAAATCAAACACTGGTTTTACAAAAAAATATGTTGATAGTTTGGAAAGACGAGTTCTACCTTGTGAAGTTGTCGAAATATCAAAACTAAAAAAGAGTCAAATTAAAAATGCCGATGCGATTTTTTATGGTGGTCCATTAAGAAACAATGTTATTGAGGGATTAGATAAATTATTAAAACACGATAAACTTTTTGGTGATAAAGACGTGTTTGTTTTTTGCACTGGAGTTCAACCTTTAGATGCTCAAAAAAGACAAGATGTAATCGATGCAAACGGATTATCTTATTATCATGTTAGATTATATATTTATCCAGGTGGAATCGATTTTTCTAAGATGTCACCTTTAAAACAAAAGATGTTAAAATTTGGACTTAAAAAAGCTGTTGATTCAGGTCAAGCACCAGCAGGAACAACAGCCGAAATGATTGAGCAAGCATTATCTGTTCCAAGAGATTTAGTAAATACAGCTGAATTAGATAGAATGGTTGATGTTTATCATATGTCTAAATTAAGAAAGAAATCTAACAACATATAAGCGATTAATAGTCGCTTATTTTTTTGCATAATATTTGCAATATATACCCCCTAGAGGTATATTATTTAATTGAGGTGATAAATTATGGCAAGTTGTTGTGGCAAGAAAACTTATAGAAGCGAAGAAAAGAAAAAGAATATTAAAGATCGATTAAATCGAATAAATGGTCAAATTAATGGTATAAAGAAGATGATTGATGAAAATAGATATTGTAAAGATATCTTAATTCAATTATCCGCTGCTGAAAAATCATTAAGAAGTTTATCTAATCTTATACTAAATGATCATGTTCATAGTTGTATAGCTGATGGAATAAAAGAAGGAGATGAAACAATCGTTGAGGAAATCTCTGAATTGTTTAAAATGTTTTAATTATGGAAAAAATATTTAATTCAAACATGCATTGCGCAGCTTGCAAAGGAAATGTTGAAGCAAGACTTAAAAAATTGAATGGTGTAATTTCTGTTGAGGCAAATTTAGTTACAAATGTAGTTCGTGTTAATTTTAACGAAAAGGTTTTAAGTGAAAACGACATCATTGAATCTTGTAAAGAAATTGGTTATAAACTTGAAGTAATTGATGATGATGAAACAGCAATTTTAAAAGATAAAAACTATAAAAAAGATATTATTAAGTTGATTGTATCAGGAATTTTGCTCATTATATTGATGTTTTTATCAATGAGTCACCTGTGGGAAGGAGCAATTCCTGATGCTCGGAAAAATCCGATTTGGGCACTACCAGTTGTTGAGCTTATTTTAACTCTAGCTATTATTGGAATTTATTTTAATTACTATATAAGTGGATTTAAAAGTTTAGTCAAATTATCTCCAAACATGGATTCGCTTATCTTTTTAGGATCTTTATTTTCGATTATTTATTCAATTTATCTATTAATAAAATTATTTATAAATCCAGAAATCTATTATATTTATCATTCTCAAATGACTGCTACAAGTACATTAATGTGGCATAATTTTTTCGATAGTGCTGCGATGATTTTAGTAATTGTATCTATTGGAAAACTAATTGAGAATTTATCAAAAAGAAAAGCAAAATCAACGATTAACGAATTACTCAAATTGAGACCAAAATATGCAAATGTTTTAGTCGGAAAAGAAATAAAACAAGTTGAGACAAAGTATCTATCAAATGGTGATCAAATTATAATAAAAGAAGGCGAGACTATTCCAATGGATGGAATAATAATCGATGGAGTCACTAGTGTTGATGAATCTTTATTAACTGGTGAATCTTTACCAGTATTAAAAAAAGATGGAGATGCAGTAATTGGTGGATCTATAAATAAAGAAGGAACAATAATTGTTTTAATTAATAAATCTAAACAAGAAAATTTACTTAATAAAATAATTTCTTTAGTAATGGAAGCAAGCAACATGGACACAAAACTTACTAGAAAAGTTGATAAGGTTGCTAGAATTTTTGTTCCTACTGCAATAACAATTGCTGTTTTAGTTTTTGCTATTTGGCTAAGTGTAGATTTAATTAAAGGCAGTGTAACAATCGGAGATCATTTCACATCAATATTTGATGAAGCATTTACTTTTGGAGTTAGCGTTATAGTTGTATCTTGTCCATGTGCATTAGGCTTAGCTACTCCAATTTCACTTTTAATCGGCTCTTCACTTTTTGCAAAAAGAGGAATCTTAGTGAATAAAAGTGAAGCAATAGAAAATATGAAAGATGTTGATGCAATTGTTTTAGATAAAACTAATACAATCACAAATGGCGAACTTTCTGTAGTTGAATCTATTAAAATAAATGAGAATAGTAGACTTTTAAATAGAATTTATAGTATTGAAGAATTTTCAACTCATCCTCTTTCAAAAGGTATTTCTTCCTATTTAAAGAATAAATGTGAATTAGATAAATCATTTATAATGATAAATAACGTACCTGGAAAAGGAGTAAAAGGCGTATATAAAGATGAGAAAATTTTTGTAGGAAATATAGATTTATTTGAAGAAGATTTTGAAGGTGAAAATAAAGAGCAAATTGTTTCTACATTAAAGACAAAAATCGAAGAAGGATATTTACCAATTATTGGATTTACTAGCAATGAAGTTTCTACAATCTTTTTAATGAAAGATAAATTAAAAGATAACGCAAAAGAATTTATTGAAAACATTAAAAAGAATTTTAAAAGAATAATTTTACTTACTGGAGATAATGAAGTAATTGCTAGAAATATTGCTAATGAAGTTGGAATAGAAGAAGTTATAAGTAATGTAAAACCAAGTGATAAAGGTGAAGTTGTAGCGCAACTTCAAAAAGAAGGCTATAAAGTAATGATGGTTGGTGATGGAGTTAATGATTCTATTGCTTTAACTAAAGCAGATATTGGAATAGGTTTAGCAAAGGGAAGTGATGTAGCTTTAGCAAGCAGTGATTTTATATTAATGAATTCAAATTTATTCGATATTTTAGGCATAATAAAGATTTCAAAATTAATTAGAAAAAATATCACTTTTAATCTTTTGTGGGCATTTTTATACAATTTAATATTTATTCCAATTGCTGCTGGAGCGCTATCTGCTTTTGGTGTTATGCTATCGCCAATGTATGCGTCAATGCTTATGGCACTAAGTAGCGTTACAGTTTGTATCAATTCGTTAACTTTGTACCTTTATAAAAATAAATAAATTTTATTTTTAAAAACGTTATTTTTAAGCATATATTAGTTGTTAGATATTTTTTATCGTTTTATAATTTTGACATGGAAAAAGAAGGAATTAAAATTGTTACTAACAACAGAAAAGCTTCTTTTAATTATTTTTTAAGTGATTTTATTGAAGCAGGACTTGTTTTAACTGGGACAGAGATTAAATCGATTCGAGCTAACAAGTGTTCAATAAGTGATGCTTATGTAGTTTTTAAAAAGAATGAAGCTTTTATTTTAAACATGAATATAAGTGTTTATGATTTAGGTAATATTTTTAATCATGATCCTTTAAGAAGTAGAAAACTTCTCTTAAATAAAAGAGAAATTTTGAAATATCAACAAAAAGTCGTTAAGGAAGGATTCACAGTTGTTCCTACAAAAGTTTATCTTCGCAAAGGAAAAGCAAAAGTAGAAATTGCTTTAGCTAAAGGTAAAAAGTTATACGATAAACGTGAATCAATTAAAGAAAGAGATGATAAGCGCTCTATAGAAAGAGCGACGAAAAGAGGATAACGATGAAGAAAATGTCGATTATTTATAAGATGAGTTATAGTGCTCTATTCATTGCTTTAGGAATAATCCTTTCTCGTTTTATTTCGCTTCCATTTTTGTTTGGCTTGCCTTTTTTAAAAGTTTCGTTTTCTCCTTCAATTGTAATGTTTTCTTCATTCTATCTTGGACCATTATGGGGCTTTTTGGTTGGCACAGCAGTTGATGTTTTTGGGGCTTTGATTTATCCAACAGGTGGAGCATTTAACCCACTTTATACAATTGCTGCTTCTTTAACTGGACTTATTCCGTTTTTAGCATATCGAGCTATTAGCTATTCAAAACTTGATAATAAGTATCCAATTTTACTTGGAATTCTTATGGGAGCTTTAAATATTTTCACGATTGTATTCATGATTTTAAACGATTCAATTAAAAGCGAATCAGGTAAAACAACCTATACTTTATATCCTTGGATCAAATGGAGTGTATGTAGCGTACTTTTAGTTTTAAGTGTTGTTTTTGTCGTTGCAATGTTCTTTATTAAAAAGAAATTTGCAAATAAAAAATTCAATTCTAATTACAATGCTTTTGTTGTTGCTAGTAGTGTATATGTAACTTATTTTTTGTTTAAAATCCCTGTTGGAAGTTTAGTACAAGCTTTACTTTTGAATTGGAATTTTTGGATGATATTTATTGTTAGAACATTGACAGGATTTTTAACAACATTTGTTCATATTATTATCATCTGTTTAGCACTTGATTTATCTTTAAGATTCAATATGAAAGGTGCTTTACTTGAACCAACTTTAATTGAAAGAATTAAAGAAAAGAAGAATCAAAATTTGAATACATCTCAAAAAGAAAATATTTAATTATGGATGAAAATGAAAAGAAAAATATTGAAGAAGAAAATATCGAAAAACCTACAGTTATAAAGGAAAACCCTCCAAAAGCTGTATTAATTTTTATTTTTGTAGTATTAATTTTAATTATTGGAATTACAATTATGCTTTTCTTTTTATAAATTATTTTTGAAGAGACAGAAAATTATTAATCATTTATGATTATAATTTTTTATTTATCTTTTAATAAACAAATGATTATTCTATAATCATTAGTATGGAAAATGTTGAAGAAAGAAAAAACAAATTTAATTTGAAATTTTGGATACCATTAATTTCAGGCATTGTTGTCATCGCCTTAGGTGTAGTGGTTTTTGTTGCAATTTATGCTAGCGTTCCAAATCTAGTCTTAATTAAAAATGACTATGATGTCCTTAGAAATCCAGATAAAAAGGAATTAAAGAAGACAGATGTTTATTATTCGCCTTTAATTTCTGAAGATGCTGGAATTTTTGAAATCGGGACTAATTATGTAACACTTGATTTGAAGCAATTAAGAGATGATAATCCAAATTTTATTTTTGATACATATTACTTAGGTATAAATTTTTACATCTTAAGAAATCCTGGACTTGAAGTAGAAAAAAGAGCCACAACAGTTTCATGTTATATCGACGGTTCTGCTTATAAATTAAAGTCTGATAGTTTTTATAAAGAATATGATTCAACAATTGAAAAGATTGAGTTTTCTACAAACAATTTAAAAGCAAGAATAGAATTTACAAACGTTAGCTTTTCAAATGATGTTAACTCAAATAAATTTGATTTCTTTGATGTGGGTCTATATGGACTTAAGAAATAGGTGATGGTTATGGATATTTTAGAAAGATTTAAAAAATATATTGCATTTGACACGATGAGCGATGAGAATTCATCTACTTATCCTAGTGCAGCTAGTGAACTTGAATTTGGCAAAATCTTAGAAAAAGATTTGCATGAAATTGGAGTCGATAACGCTTATCAAGATGAATGGGGACTTGTTTACGGTCGAATTGAAAACGGTAGCGAAAAAACTATTGGTTTAATTGCTCACATGGATACAGCTCCAACAATTCAAGGTGGATGTACAAATACTAAATTTGTTGAAAGCTATGACGGCAAAGACATTGTTTTAAGTGAAAAATATACGACGAAGGTCGCTGATTTTCCTTTTTTAAGCGATTTAAAAGGAGAAGATTTACTTTGCACTGATGGAGAACATTTACTTGGTGGAGATGATAAAGCAGGTGTAGCAATTATTTTTGCTTTTGCTGAATATTATTTATCTCATAAAGATGAATTTAATTATAATTTAGCAATTTGCTTTACTCCTGATGAAGAAATCGGCATGGGACCAGCTCATTTTGATGTTAAGAAAATGAATGCAAATATTGCTTACACAGTTGATGGTGGTCCTATTGACAGAGCAAATTTTGAAAACTTCAATGCTGCTGCTGCAAAACTTGAAATTGATGGCGTTGGTGTCCACCCAGGATCAGCAAAGAATATTATGGTAAATGCAGTCTTGTTAGCAATTGAATTTAACAATTTATTGCCTCAAAATGCTATTCCTTCTAAGACTGAAAATTATGAAGGATTTATCCATCTTGAACATTTTAGTGGAGATGTTGAGCATGTCGAACTTGGCTATATTTTAAGAGACCATGATGCAGCTTTACTAGAAAATCAGAAAAAAACCTTGCAAAAAGCTGCTGAATTTATTCAAAATAAATATCCAACTTCAACAGTAAATTTGAAAATTCGTGATCAATATAGAAATATGCATGAATATTTCTTAAAAGATATGACGGCAATTGAAGTACTAAATAAAGCATATATAAATTCACATACTCCATTGCAATATGAACCAATAAGAGGTGGCACTGATGGAGCAACAATTACCTATATGGGACTTCCTTGTCCAAATATTGGAACTGGCGATTACAATATGCACGGAAGATATGAATTTGTTAGCGTTACACAAATGAAAAAGATGGTAGAAATCATCAAGGAATTATTTAAATAGGAGAAAGTTATGCAAGTTATTAATTGGGATGAATATTTCATGGGAATTGCACTATTAAGTGCTAAAAGAAGTAAAGATCCATCAACTCAAGTTGGAGCTTGTATAGTTGATGATGACCATAAAGTTGTATCCATTGGATATAATGGAATGCCAAGAGGCATTGCTGATAATGATTTAACCTGGGAAAAAGGAGAAGGCTTACATAGTAAATATTTATACGTTTGTCATGCTGAATTTAATGCCATTTTAAATATTCGTAATGGTAGTAGTTTAAAAGGTTGTACAGTTTATGTAACTCTTTTCCCATGTAATGAATGCACAAAAGCCATTATTCAAACCGGTATTAAAAAAATTGTATATCTTTCTGATAAATATGCTGATACTATTGGCATGCAAGCATCAAGAAAAATGTTAGAACTTGCTGGTGTCGAAGTAGAAGAATATAAAGGTAATTTTAAAGAAGTAATCTTGAAATGAGTAAAGCAATTGAAGTAAAGAATCTCTGTTTTTCATACGAAAAAGATGTTCAGTTATTAAAGAACATCTCTTTTTCTGTTGAAAAAGGCGAATACGTTACTTTAATTGGACATAATGGAAGCGGAAAATCAACCTTATCTAAACTTCTTTGCTATTTGCTTGAAGCTGATAGTGGAGAAATTTATGTTGATGGTATTTTAGTTAATGAAGAGAATTCATCTAAAATCAGAAAGACTATTGGTATCGTTTTTCAAAATCCAGACAATCAATTTATTGGTTCAACTGTAGAAAACGATATTGCTTTCGGACTTGAAAATAGACGAATACCAAGAGAAAAAATGCAACAAATCGTTTTAGAATATGCCTCAAAAGTTGGAATGGAAAAATATTTAAAGAAAGCTCCAGATGAATTGAGTGGTGGACAAAAACAACGTGTCGCAATTGCTGGAATTTTATCCCTCCATTCTCAAATTGTTATTTTTGATGAAGCTACATCAATGCTAGATCCAGAAGGTGTTGAAGATATTAAAAGATTAATTTTAGAAACAAAAAAAGAAAATCCAGAAATGACTTTCATATCTATAACACATGATATTGAAGAAGCTTATATGAGCGATAGAGTAATCATTTTAAATAAGGGCGAAGTCTATAAAGACGGTACTCCTGAAGAAGTTTTTAAAGATAAAAATGATATTAAAAAGATTGGTTTAGATATTCCTTTTGTAATGAAAGTAAAAGACGCTTTAAACTCAAAAAGCCTTCAAATCCCTAACGAAATTAAAAATATTGAGGAATTAAGTGATTATTTATGCAAATAAAATGTGAAAAAATAAAATATATTTATAACGCAAAAGATCCTAATTCTTATTATGCTCTTGATGATATTTCTTTTGAAATTGATAAGGGTGATTTTGTTGCACTTGTTGGAAAAACCGGCAGTGGCAAGTCAACTCTTATTCAAACTTTTAATGCTTTAATTTTACCAACTGAAGGTTATTCACAAGTTGAATATTTTTATGTAACAAGTGATAAAAAACTTTTTAAAGAAAAAATATCTAAACTTCCAAAAGAAGAAAGAAATGAAAATAAAAAACAATTTTTAATTAGAAAAAAAGTTGGAATGGTTTTCCAATTTCCTGAATATCAATTATTTGCTGAGACAGTTTTAAAAGATGTAATGTTTGGACCAAAGAATTTTAAAGTTCCTGAAGACGAAGCAAAAGA